>Ga0164243_10000194_pt1 | contig 139163 bp, 123 predicted proteins | sample OricompcompostOP_FD_108781 | JGI IMG/M metagenome (GOLD analysis project Ga0164243, IMG submission 108781) | Organic Plus compost microbial communities from Emeryville, California, USA - Original compost - Organic plus compost (OP) | ecosystem: Engineered > Solid waste > Mixed feedstock >...
GTATTCCGCGGCACGGGTGCAGGCGGACTGCAGGTTGCCCCCGGCACGTACTTCTACATCGTGGAGGTCAACGTCAACGGCCGCTGGGAACACCGGAAAGGATACTTTGTGCTGCGGTATTAAGATGATAGCATCTCTGTTCGGTATTTTTCATTGTGGTTAAAATAAACATTACCATTCTGAGCGTTAACTATTACATTATAATCTCATTTCATTAAACGTTTATTGACAAATTTAAAAAACGGTTGCCCACGGATTTACAAAGCACCTTGATGTTATATAAAAATTGCTTTACTTTGACCGCAAAAAGTCAAACTACATCAGCCATGGAGCCACAGTCAAAAAATGAAGACGTTTACCAAGTACCTGCTCGATTTCGCTTTTTAGAAAACCTACACATCGTCTTCTGGCTCGTTAAGGACATTAGTTGGGCAATGCTTTGGCAACCCCTCGGAATGGTTATGATCATCCCTACGCTGGCGCTTGCAATTAAAATAACTTTCCAAACGAAGTATATAAGGAGTGAATTGTATCACAATTTGGCCATTGTTTGCTGGATCTGTGCTAACTGCACTTGGATGACATTTGAGTTTTTCTGGCCCGAGTATGATTTCCTACGATATTATACCGCTATACCTTTCTGTATTGGGATTGGCTTTATTAGCTATTATTACCTTGTACTCTTACCAGCTGGTTTGAAGCGGGCAAAGTTGGCTGACGGAATAGAGCGCTAGTAGCGCTATGGTTATTTCTTCGCAGGAGCTTCGCCATGCGGCCGGAATAAAAGATACACCCCCGTCGCAATAAATGGGAGGCTCAATAATTGTCCCATATTATACCGCATTCCTTCTTCAAAGGCCTCCTGATTTTCTTTTACAAACTCCAGCCCAAATCGGGCGCCGAACAATGTGATTAAAAAAAGGCCGAAAATAAAACCGGGCTTTAAATTCGTTTTTTTGTGGTAGAGGTTCCACAGAATAAGAAAAATCAGGACGTAACAAAGGGCTTCGTACAATTGAGCCGGGTGCCGAGGGATTCGATCGATCTGTTCGAATATGACAGCCCAGGGTAAATCCGAAGGCAATCCTATAATTTCAGAATTGAAGAAGTTGCCCACTCGTACAAATGCACCTGCCAAAGCTATTACAATAACGAGTCGATCAGTGATCCAGAGAAAGTTGGTTTTGGTTTTCCGGCAAAACAGGTAGATACCAACCAAAATACCAATTGCCCCGCCATGGCTCGCAAGACCACGGAAACCCGTCAAAGTAAATTCGCCATTAATGAATGTATAAGGTAAAATCATCTCCAAAGGATGATCTTTATAATAATCAAATTCATAAAACAAGCAATGTCCAAGTCTCGCGCCCAGAAGCGTGCCTAAGAAAATATAAATACTGAGTTGGTCTAATAATTCCTGCGACTTGTGTTCGCGTTTAAAGATACGCAGCATTAAGAGGTAACTGCTTACGAATGCTAACAGAAAGCATAATGTGTAGTATCGTAATCCAAAAGAACCGATATTAAATATTTCTGGGTCAATATTCCAATGGATCACGTTGAAAATGCTGTTCATTATGGTTCTTCGTTAGGTCGGTAAATATAGGGTTATCTTTTATAATTTTTGGCCACCTTTGCTTTTCCTCTCTTTTTTAGTTTGCATCTTAGTGAGGTACTGCTTCTCAAGGAATGCAATTATCTCGCCGCCGATGTCTTTATTTGTTGCCTTTTCGATACCTTCTAAACCGGGCGAGGAATTAACTTCTAAGACCAACGGACCTCGATCTGAGGGCAACATGTCAACGCCACACACAGTGAGACCCAATTCTTTTGCTGCGCGTATGGCAGTCTCACGTTCGGATTTATTGAGCTTAATAACCTCTGCAGAGCCTCCACGATGTAAATTAGATCGAAACTCTCCTTCTTTTGCCGTCCGCTTCATTGCTCCAACGACCTTGCCGTTTACCACGAAGGCTCGAATATCCGTACCTCTTGACTCTTTGATGTATTCCTGAATCAGAATATTGTTTCCCAATCCATAGAAAGCCTCTATAACAGATGATGCCGCCTTTTTTGTTTCAGCCAGCACCACGCCGATACCTTGAGTTCCTTCAAGCAGCTTAATGACCAAAGGCGGGCCGCCAACCATTTTTATTAAGTCATCGACATCTCTGGTCCGGCGCGCAAATCCCGTAATCGGCATGCCAATACCAGCGCCGGATAATATTTGCATGCACCGAAGTTTATCGCGCGAACGTGTGATAGCTTGACTGGGATTAGCCGAAATAACTCCCATTATTTCAAATTGGCGCACAATAGCCGATCCGTAAAAAGTCACTGATGCTCCAATTCGCGGCACGATCGCGTCTATGTCTGATAGATTTTGTCCCTTGTAATGAATACTTGGTAATCCCTGTTTTATTCCTACGTAACACTGGCTATGATCTATAACGACGCATTCGTGACCGCGACTGTGTGCCGCCTCCACCAAACGGCGGGTGGAATAAAGGCTTTTTACAGTGGACAATACGGCGATTTTCACGATAAATTTTCAATAAAATGATCTTTAGCCAAAAACGCCTTGGAAACATCTACCACAAAACGTTTCCGAATAAAGCTACGCCCCAAGAGCAGCGGAAACGCCATATTCGACCGATCGCGCAGTGAAAGCTCAATGTTATACAGCTGATCAAACAAGAAAATCGTGGTATGAATCATATAACGATTTTCAACCTGTCCAAATGAGTTTTTTACCACCCGTTGACTATGAAGTGGTTTCAAACACGGAACTGCGCCACCGAAGCGTTCGTCCAAAGCATGAAATTCGATATATTGATATCTCTCTCTCTTTAAAAGCTGTATATGGCTACAATGCAAAACAGATGTTCGAGCGCCCGTATCTACCTTGGCGGGGATATTATTAAGGCCCACGCCCGGCAAGTCAACCATTTCCTTCCATCCGATGATTTTCATATTTAAAAGCTGCTTTTATCAGTAATAGGTAAACTCACCGAATTCACTTTTTATACTAACTTTTTTTATAGGGGCTTTCTCTACCCGACCAATGATTTGACCAGATACATTAAACTGTTCTGCAATATTAATCAGATCTTCAGCTAAGTTTTCCGGTACGTAAAGCTCCATTCGGTGCCCCATATTGAACACCTTGTACATTTCCTTCCAGTCCGTATCAGACTCTTTCTGGATGAGTCTAAAAAGCGGTGGCGCCTCAAACAAGTTATCTTTAATGACGTGTAGGTTATCGATAAAATGTAATACTTTGGTTTGAGCACCTCCACTACAATGAACCATTCCGTGGATATGCATCCTATACTTGGAGAGGATCTCCTTGATAATCGGTGCATAAGTGCGAGTAGGGGAGAGTACCAACTTTCCTGCGTCAATATACTGATTGTCGCCCACATGTATTGGATCGGTTAATCCCTTACTTCCAGAAAAAACCAGTTCGGTCGGAATCGACGCATCGAAGCTCTCAGGAAATTTTTGAGCAACGGCTTTCTTGAAAACGTCGTGTCTAGCCGACGTAAGACCATTTGAACCCATACCGCCATTGTATTCGGTTTCGTAGGTCGCTGTACCATATGAGGCTAGTCCGACGATTACATCACCTGCTTGTATCCGATCGTTCGAGATCACCTCGTCCCGCTTCATTCGGCATGTAACGGTACTATCCACTATGATTGTGCGAACCAAATCGCCAACGTCAGCAGTCTCGCCTCCGGTTGAATAGATTCCAATTCCTAATCGACGAAGATCCGAAAGAATATCTTCGGTGCCATTTATAATTTCGGCTATGACTTCGCCCGGAATAAGGTTTTTATTACGGCCAATGGTAGAAGATAAAAGAATGTTATCGGTTGCACCAACACACAGCAGGTCATCAAGATTCATCACAATGGCATCCTGTGCAATGCCCCTCCAAACAGACAGGTCACCTGTTTCCCTCCAATAAGCATAGGCGAGGGAAGACTTCGTCCCAGCTCCATCTGCATGCATAATGTTGCACCAGTCTTCCTGGCCGCCTAAAATATCAGGAATAATTTTGCAAAAAGCCTTAGGGAACAATCCTTTATTTATATTCCGAATGGCGTTGTGTACATCTTCTTTACCGGCTGATACGCCCCTTTGGTTGTATTTAAAGTCTGACATCTTGCGACAAAGATAACGATTAGACATCAGACCACATGTGGGAAAATTGATCCGCTCGCAGTTATATCAATTAATCCATTACCTTAATCTCTACACGACGATTCAATGCGCGTCCCGCTTCGGTGTTATTGGAGGCGACGGGTTGTGTAGAACCATATCCTTCCGTAATAAGATTTTCGGCAGCGATTCCCGAATTAACCAGGTATAGTTTGACTGCGTTCGCGCGGTCAATCGACAATGACATATTGTATTGCGACGTACCTTCTATCGAAGCGTGTCCGTTAATATAAAATTTCGCATTCGGATCCTTCCGCATCTCCCTAGAGATCTGATCTAATACGGCATACGAATCGGTTTTTAATACATGAGAATCGTATTCAAACTGAATGTTCTTAAAATTGAAATTCGGTGATTCAACGGGCTGTGGCTCGGGAGCGGGAGGAGGAGGCGTCGGTTTTTCCTGCTCAGCGACAGGTGATTCTTCTGTTCTTTCTTTTTGAACAACTTCAGCAGACGACTGTAACGCCACCTTTTTTGGTGCACACGCCTGTTGAAGTAAAACAGCTAAAGTTGCAATGCAAATGAACTTCCAAATAGTAAGAGTTTTCATAGTTAAATGACTTTTTTCCGTAAACATAAAAAATATCTCGACAAAATGGTCTAGCAGTTGCAATCATGATGCCAAACACGCTTTAAATAAGTAGATTAAAAAAAACGACCGCGAGATCTATTAAGTAATTTTGGCGCGAAGCAAAATAGCACACCATGTATCAAAAATTTCCTGACTGTATCGTTCGGACGGAATATAAAGTTCAATAGTGTGCAAAGCGGTTGGCCCTTCCACAACGTAGTTTAACAATGTAGACGACCCGCATCCGCCTGATCGATCTACTCCGCTAATTGTATAGAGAATTGCAACACGTGAGTAAATCGTTTCTTGCTCAACCACATCCAAAGTCGCCTCGGGACAACGGTTTTGTATGTACGTCAACTTTTCTTCTGCGGTTCCTTCTGCCTTTAGCGGATAATACCTATGATCAATTGTCGTAATCGTGATGGAGTCCACGGGCGTCGAATTTACTTGACGCCCCATCACATGCAATAAGGTTCCTCGGATACCCTTGGTTTCCTTCAGAATTTTCTTGCTCTTCCACCGATAGTTCGATGGCAGCTCAAGCGTTATTCGTTCTCCGCCAGGTTTCGGTTGAGCGCAAACACCAATGAAGCTGAGCAAAGCAATAATTGACATACAAGCCGATCTCCAAAAACAATATCTGGCTGTGGCCGGCAGACCCATATATATATTAGATGATAGGCTCATAACGCATTGCAAATTTATCGCGGTAAGCTTTAGGCGTCATACCTGTATTTTCCTTGAATAATTGCCTGAAGTTTTTCATATCATTGTAGCCGGCGCACAGCATGATTTCAAAAAGTCCTTTTTCGGTATTCTCTAACATTTTTTTCGCGGCCTCTATTTTAGTTTTTTGCAAGTACCGGATTGGCGTCAACCCGGTCGCCTGTTTGAAACGCCTCACTAAATTGCGTCTGCTCGCGGGGATATCAGCTATAGCCTCCTCTATACTTTTTATTTCAGGAAATTCGCTCTTAATCTTGTGCTGCACGCGCATCACTAATTCGTCGTCATGCACTTCGATAGGTGCAAAATGTCCGAAGTAAGCCTGATTATCCCTATCCATATCGATCGAAAAAACTTTGGCTATTCGGACGGCTAATTCTCTTCCGCAGTATTTTTGTAGCAACGCCAGTTTAAGGTGAAAACCACTGGTAGCCCCACCGCTAGTGTAAATTTTATCATCTTGAGTCACAACGGCGTTCCGCTGGATATTAATCTCTGGAAAATGACGAGCCAGTTGATCAACGGCGTCTACATGTGTGGTAGCCCGTTTACCATTGAGTAGCCCAGAAGCTGCAAGTAGAAAAACGCCGGTGCAGGTACTAGCTAAAGCAGCTCCACATTGGTACTGCGCCTGCAACCAGGGTATCAAACAGCTATTATCCGCAATAGTTTGTGCAAAATCTACCGGGCCAAACGCCGGCACAAAAATTAAATCAAATTGTTGTCCTGTCCGGTATGACCTATAGGGCAGGTGACTGATACTTTCCGGCAGTGCTTTATTGGGAGGAATACCAACCAGGGTAATTTTAAATAATTGCGGCTTTCCTTCTTCTGCTAAGAAACGGTTAGCCGTTTCAAAAACATCCAGGATAGCCGCCAAACTTAGCAGCCGGTATTTCGTGGGCAAGACAATAGATAGTTGCATCAGTTTATTGGCGTATACGTTAAGCAAACGTAACGAAATTTTCGTAATTTGCCAAGTGCAAAAAGCATTCGTCCCGGAGTGATAGTCTACACACCAACTATAATAGTCGAACCATGAGAATAGCTTGTTTGAAACTTTTTTGCGTTACGTGCCTAATAACACTGCAGGCCAGTTTGGTAGCACAAAAATTAAAATGGCAAGATCCGTTGGAGCAAAAAGTCCTAGTGGTCCAAGGTAAATTGCCGACAATGACTACGAATAGCTTTCAGCGGCTTCCTGACGATATCGAGCAAGAAGTACGGCCGCCGGTATAGTCTTTATCTCGTCAAAACGCCGGTTTGTATATCGAGTTCGTTACAAACGCCGAGGCGATCACGATCCGTTACCAGGTATCCGAACCAGTCGATATGCCGCATATGCCGGCAACGGGCGTAAGTGGACTGGATTTATATGCAAAAAATATAAACGGCAGCTGGGATTGGGCGGCGGGCTCCTACCGTTTTGGTGATACCATCTCCTATCGTTTTAACAATCTTTCAGTAAGTAAAGAGGAGAAATTTCGTCTATATTTACCGCTCTACAACAGCGTTACCTGGATGGAAATAGGCGTGAAGGCTGACGCGGATTTACGTTTCTTAACGTCACCTAAAGAAAATCCCATAGTGGTGTATGGCACTTCTATAGCACAGGGAGCATGTGCTAGCCGTCCCGGATTAGCTTGGACGTCAATCCTCGGAAGACAGTTAGATTTACCCATAATTAATCTTGGATTCTCCGGAAACGGCCAGCTAGAACAACCCCTAATTGAGCTGATCTCCACAATAGACGCCCGTATGTTTATTCTGGATTGTATGCCTAATCTAACCGTCGGATCCTTTCCCGAAAAGGAAATCGAAGAAAGGATAAAATATTCCGTGGCCCATTTAAAGAGTAAACATCCAAACACACCAATACTTTTAACCGAACACAGTGGAGGGGCTACTGATCAAATTATCGACACGGCTAGAAGCTCCAATTATCGGTATACTAGTAAAATAATTAGACGAGTTTATACTAACCTGGTCCGGGACGGCGTGAAAGGAATCTATTTACTGGAGGCTAAAGCAATAAGTATGGGCACTGAATCAACCGTCGACGGCATCCACCCCAATGATATCGGCATGATGCAACATGCAACGGCTTATCGAAACATGATCACATCGATCTTTAATAGATGACCAACATACCGCTTAAACCAATCAGACGGTTTTTGTTTGACCTGTATGCCAATGGCTGAGCGGTCGACGAAGTTACTTAGGTGTTGGCCACCATCCCGATTCGTACGTCCGTTAGGATTCCGACTTGGGAATTAATCGCTCAAGCGCCGCAATCGTTTTCTCCTGAGCTTCGATTACCTTTTTTAAGGAGTCTATCGTCTGTTCGTAGGTCTCGCCATCCTTAAGCATGGTTCCCTTTCCCGTAAGCACCCATTCAGCATTAAGGTCTGGATAAAACTTTAAAATGGTCTCTAGCTTGTCTACACCAATCGTTTTATTCTTTTTTAACTGTCCTCCAAACGAACCATTCGAAATTCCGATAGATTTTTCAAATGTGCTAATACGGATGCCTTTGTAATCAATATACTCCTTAATTCTTTTCAACGACTCTGACATACGAAAATAGACTTGGAGAAAGTGTAATGTAAGCTTTTTGTTATTGGAAATTTAATACTACGACTAAACTTTTTATTCATATCATTAAGTGGAAAACACAGTTTAATACCATAAATAATGCCAAATCTTGCGATACTCTAGCGCCGCGCGTTATCTCAAAGTGGGTCCAATAATTTATTTCATGTATCGCTCCACACCGGCGCCCAGCGATACCGTCGTCACCGTTATTAAAACGTGTGCTAATTACGGGTATAATTTTATTACCCGTATATTTTGAGCTCGTTCATTTCGTTCATTTCACCTCTTACTCGAAGTTCGAAGGTTCGGTGTCACATGCCGATCAATTATTCGGATAAAGAAAGTCAAATAACCTGTATAACTATAGTGTTTGGCGGACAATCGATCAGATCTCAAATGTTAAATATTATTATTTTATTCTACTATTTCTATATGCATTACGTATATTTGCATTGTGCTGATGGTAATTTGCGTAATCTGTCTTTGCCAGGCAATCGTAACTTCTGGTGACAGCACCCACAAATGGCGTAGAGATTTTCACTTATACAATATATAGATATAGAGCATCAGTATTCTTGGTAGACTGATGATAAGTTAGACAACAACTATGCAAAGTTTTAGAACAGAACTCGAAAATCCGGTAGTTGAAAAGGAGATTATTGAGCTTGAGCGCAAAATAAGGGCGTATAGAGAGGGGTCGCTTTCTGAAGACAAATTTAAAAGTCTTCGTTTGGCTCGTGGTATATATGGTCAACGCCAGCCAGGGGTGCAGATGATTCGAATAAAATTGCCGTTTGGAAAAGCGACTTTTAAGCAATTACTGCGCATTGCAGATATTTCAGACGAGTATGCCATCCGCAACCTACATTTTACCACGAGGCAGGATATCCAGATCCACTTCGTGAGCCTAGACCGCACGCCGGAACTGTGGTCGAAATTGGCGCAAGATGATGTAACGATACGGGAAGCATGCGGAAATACCGTTCGCAACGTGACAGCGTCACCACATGCCGGCATAGACCCAGAGGAACCGTTTGATGTTTCTCCGTACGCTCACGCTGTATTCTCATATTTTTTACGTAATCCGATCTGTCAAGAACTTGGTCGAAAGTTCAAGTTCGGCTTTTCGTCCAGCGCCCGTGATACGGCTTTCGCTTTCGGACAGGACCTCGGCTTTATACCGAGAGTGCGCCTGGTAGATAGCATAGAAGAACGGGGGTTTAGAGTAGTGCTTGGCGGTGGATTGGGTGCTCAGCCGATGGTTGGACACGTGGTACACGAATTTTTACCCGAAGATCAATTGATCCCGTATTCTGAAAGTGTACTACGGGTGTTCGACAGATACGGCGAACGCAACAATCGGAATAAGGCTCGGTTCAAATATTTGATTCAAAAGCTGGGATTGGAAGAGGTGAAAAAGTTGATAGCCGAAGAATGGACAGCCACCAAGGTGAAGACATTTACCATTGATCGGGACGCCGTAAAACAACCGTCCCCCCCGGACCGGACCCACAATCCGGAAGAGGTTGACGACCGCGAAGCATATAAAATTTGGAAAAAAACTAATGTTTGGCCCCAAAAACAAGAAGACTTCTACGCCATACATGTAAAAGTTCCTACTGGAGATATGCCTACCGATAAAGCCCGCCAATTAGTGGCCGGCGTTCGAGGCCATGTAGCCGACGAGGTTCGTATAACGCAAAATCAGGGCTTATTACTAAAATTTGCAAGAATAGAGTCTCTTCCTCACATTTATAATGTGTTAGTCAATATCGGGTTTGCAAAGCCCGGATTCGACAGTGTCGCCGACGTTACGACCTGCCCCGGAACGGATACCTGTAACCTTGGCATCACTAACAGTACAGAAATGGCAAGGGTATTGGAATCGCTCATCTATGAGGAATATAATGACCTCGTCTACAATCGAGACCTCAAGATAAAAATAAGTGGGTGCATGAACTCTTGTGGGCAGCATGGTATCGCACACATTGGAATACATGGAAGTTCACTTAAGGTTGATGGTCGGGTTGTTCCGGCTGCGCAGATCATGCTGGGAGGCGGGGCGTTGGGCGACGGTGAAGGGCGCGTAGCCGAGCGCGTGATTAAAATCCCCTCAAAGCGGATAACAAACGCCGTACGGCTTCTTCTTAATGATTACTTGACAAATTCGATACCGGACGAGCATTTTCACGTATATTATGATCGGCAGTCAAAAGACTATTTTTATCGAATGCTAAAGCCACTTGCAGACCTTACGTCGTTAACGGATGAAGAATTTGTAGATTGGGGACATCAGGACACTTACCACCAGGCAATCGGGGTAGGAGAGTGCGCTGGTGTTGTAATTGATCTAGTATCAGTGTTGCTCTTTGAAGCAGAAGAAAAATTAAACTGGGCGAACGAAAGCTACGCAGGAGGTTCTTATGCAGACGCGATATATCATGCTTATAGTATGTACATCAGCGTAGCAAAGGCATTGTTGCTTGATAAAAAAATTCACAGCAGCACTCATATGGCTATCATCCGCGACTTTGATACGCACTTTGTAGCATTAGGTGAATTTACGTTCACTGATGGATTTGAGTCCCAGATACTTGAAATCAATAAAAACGAACCGAGTGAAGCGTTTGCGCGACGGTACTTAGCTAACGCAATCGATTTTTATCAGGCAGCCACTACTAAGAGCCGGCTGCCTAATGTAAATGCTTAAATTAAAGTAATTTGCATATCGAGAATTTGATAATAGACGAAAAGAGATGAATGCATATCCCAAAATTACGCTCGTAGGAGCAGGGCCAGGGGATGCTGACTTGATCAGTCTCAAAGGGCTGAAAGCGCTAGCAAAAGCAAATGTCGTACTTTACGATGCATTGGTAAACGAGGAACTGCTCGAGCATGCTCCCCAGGAGGCATTGCGGATATTCGTTGGAAAAAGAGCAAAGAATCATGCTTTTAGTCAACAAGAAATAAACAAGTTGATGGTCGATTACGCCCATTCACATGGACATGTAGTCCGTCTTAAAGGCGGGGATCCGTTTGTGTTTGGAAGAGGCGGAGAAGAACTTGAATACGCCGCAAAACACGGCGTTGAGACAAGCGTCGTGCCGGGTGTTTCAAGTGCTATCGCCTTAGCGGGTTTGCAGGGCATTCCGTTGACATACCGAGGCATCAGCGAGAGCTTTTGGGTGATAACTGGAGCAACTACAGCCGGTGTTATTTCGCAAGATATTTATACCGCTGCGAAGACAGAGGCAACCGTGGTTGTCTTAATGGGATTGAACAAATTAACAGAGATTGTACGTGTGTATGAGGCCGAGGGACGCCACAAACTCCCAATAGCTGTTATCCAAAATGGTTCTTTGCCCAACGAGAAGGTGGCCGTAGGAACCATAGATAACATTATTGAGCGGGCACAGGTGAACGGCATTGGTGCACCTGCTGTAATCCTTGTCGGCGAGGTCGTTGCTAAACACGAAATCTTTGAAGCTTGGCGACATAAGTATATCGCAGTATGATCCAAAGTAATTCCGGCAACGAATTATTTCCAGTGTTCTTACAGCTGAACAGGTTAAAAGTACTGCTGGTCGGAGGCGGGCATGTTGCTATGGAGAAGCTTAGCGCGCTGCTTAACAATAGTCCCTATGCAGCAATTAAATTGGTGGCCCGGGAAATTAGCGTGGGAGTACGTAATTTCGCGGCGTCCTATCGCAATGTTCAGTTACATGAACGGGCTTTTGAAATGGATGATCTGGAAGGCATTGACGTCGTTGTGGTCGCCTCAAACAATGACTCACTCAATATTAATATTCGAAATGAAACGCGCGCAAGGCATATACTGTTAAATGTAGCAGACAAACCTGACATGTGTGACTTTTACTTAGGGTCTATTGTTAAAAAGGGAAATTTAAAAATAGGAATATCCACGAATGGCAAATCACCTACCATTGCCAAAAGGATAAAAGAGGTGTTAGACGAAGCGTTACCTCACGAAATTGATGAAACGCTTGAATACATGGGTAAGTTACGCAACCAATTGAAAGGCGACTTTACCGATAAAGTAAAGCAATTGAATGCTCACACCGCAGTATTAGTTGCATCTAATGAAAAGAAATGAACACGTTAGTAAATGAAGTAACACAGTTGATCAAAGATAGGCATCCGATGGAAGTGCTTAGCCAATTGGCTGCGCGTTTTCCTGACGAGATTGTTTTTTCAACTAGCTTTGGCTTGGAAGATCAAGTGATCACACATCTAATATTTGAAAATAACCTGCCTATCCGAGTTTTTACCTTGGAAACGGGTAGATTATTTCAAGAAACATATTATACCTGGAACCGCACGTTGGAACGGTATCAAAAAAACATAGAAACCTATTTTCCCGACACAGGTGCTTTGCAGCAATTAACTACAGAAAAAGGGCCATCCAGTTTCTACGAATCGGTAGAAAACCGTAAAGAGTGCTGCCGCATAAGAAAAATAGAACCGCTCCAACGCGCATTAGTAGGATCGGCTTGCTGGATAACAGGAATCAGAGCTGATCAATCCGACAATCGGCTAGGGATGTCGAATGTGGAATGGGACAATAACAATGGGTTGCTTAAGGTTCATCCATTGTACCATTGGACGCTTGAACAAGTAAAAGGCTATATAACTGCGAACAACATTCCATACAATCCGTTGCACGATAAGGGCTTCCCGAGTATAGGATGCGCACCGTGTACGCGGGCCGTAAGGGAAGGAGAGGACTTCCGTGCCGGGCGATGGTGGTGGGAAAACCAAAGTAAAAAGGAATGTGGATTGCATGCTACTTAGCTTTAAAAAACAAAAGAAAGGCAATTAGAAAGAAAAGCTACATATGGATTATTTGGATCAACTAGAGGCGGAGGCAATACATATCCTGCGCGAGGTGGCGGGTCAGTTTGAAAATCCCGCATTGCTATTTTCGGGTGGTAAAGATTCGATTACATTAGTGCATCTAGCGGAAAAGGCATTCCGTCCGGGAAAGTTCCCCTTTCCGTTGGTACATATTGATACTGGGCACAATTTTCCGGAAACGATAGCTTTTCGCGATGAATTGATCGCCAGATTAGGAGAGAAGCTTATCGTCGGATATGTGCAGGATACTATTGACGCCGGGAAAGTCGTGGAGCAAAAAGGCAAGAATGCAAGCAGAAATATGTTGCAGACGGTCACCCTGTTGGACACCATTGCTGAGCACGAATTCGATGCTTGTATCGGCGGAGCGCGGCGCGATGAGGAGAAAGCCCGCGCGAAGGAGCGCATTTTTTCGGTACGGGATGAATTTGGTCAATGGGATCCGAAACGTCAGCGGCCGGAACTTTGGAATCTATATAATGGACGTATCCACAAAGGAGAAAACGTACGAGTATTTCCGATCAGTAACTGGACGGAATTAGATGTATGGAATTATATTCGTAGGGAAAAAATTAAGTTGCCTTCGATCTATTTCTCACATGAACGCAGCGTCGTGACGCGTAATGGCCAATTAATGGCTGCTGCTGATTTTCTAAACATTGATCATGAAGACATAGTGGAAAATCGCAGAGTTCGATTCCGTACAGTGGGGGATATGACTTGCACCGCAGCCGTTCTTTCCGAAGCGTTTGAAATTGATGATATCATTGAAGAAATTCAACAGTCAAAAATTAGCGAACGGGGTGCTAGAATGGACGACAAGGTCTCCGAAGCTGCAATGGAAGAACGGAAAAAAGGAGGATATTTTTAACACACCTAGACTAGGGTTTAAACCGATCATTTCATCATTGAGACATGGATTTACTGAAATTTATAACGGCTGGAAGTGTTGACGACGGCAAGAGCACGTTAATAGGTCGATTGTTATACGATACGGATTCTATTCTGGATGACCAACTCGAAGCGATTCAACGGGCCAACCGTAAAAACAACGACGGCACGATAGACCTGGCTATTCTTACGGATGGCCTTAAAGCTGAACGAGAACAGGGCATTACCATCGACGTAGCATATAAGTATTTTCAAACAGCAAAACGCAAATTTATTATTGCGGACACACCAGGCCACATCCAATACACGCGAAATATGGTAACGGGCGCATCCAACGCCGATTTAGCCATTATTCTAATCGATGCGCGCAAAGGTGTCATAGAACAAACACGTAGGCATTCATTTATTGTTTCGCTATTAGCGATACCCAATGTGCTTGTTTGTGTCAATAAAATGGATATGGTAGACTATGACGAGGCCGTTTTCAACAAGATCAAATCCGATTACGAAAAATTAATTGATAAGCTTCGTCTTCAGCAAGTGGACTTTATTCCAGTAAGCGCATTAAAGGGCGATAATATCGCTAGTCCGTCTGCAAACATGTCGTGGTATAAGGGCACTCACCTGTTAAACTTTCTAGAAACGGTAGAAACACATCAGCAGACCACCGAACAATGGGCTCGTTTTCCTGTACAATGGGTTATTCGACCGCAAACGGCTGATTTACCTGATTATCGCGGTTATGGGGGGCGGGTAATTGGTGGCAGCTTCAACGTAGGCGACCACGTAACGGTGCTTCCTTCAGGGTTTAACAGCCAAATTACCCAAATAGAGTTGGCGGGCGAAAAGCTTGATACAGCCGAAGATGGTCGATCCGTTGTTGTACATCTCGCCGACGAGCTGGATATCAGTCGGGGCGATATGCTTGTTAAGCAAGATGAACAACCGATTACTTCCCAGGAGTATGAAGCGGACATATGCTGGATGGATACTAAACCGCTGGATATTACTCAAATATACTTGATTCAACATCATGGAAAGGTAACCAAGGTGAAACTCCAAGACGTCCTCTATAAAGTGGATGTAAATACGTTGGAAAAGCAAAGTAATGGAGAGTTCGGATTGAATGACATTGGTAGGATTCAGTTCAAATCGGCTGATACATTGGCGTTTGACGAATATGCGCGAAACAAGAGTAACGGCGGAGCAATATTAATAGATGCACGTAACAACCTGACTGTCGCTGCACTGATGATTTCTAAAGCAATAGCTTAAAACAGAACAAAACGTAAGTAAGGATGCTGAAAGAGATTTCAGCATTTTTTTGGATTAGCACCTTGAAGCAACGTAGGTTAAATTCATTATTTAACATAACGTAAATTATAGTATTAATTGTAGTGCTAACTGGATTGAACGTCAATTTGAGCCGGCATCTTGGGATAGTTATCATTTTTACAACAAATTCATTACTTCGTTATTAATTACCGTTATTAAACGAAATTATACTTTAAATTTTTAAATTTGCGGCCATAATCTATATTAAGTAAATCTCCACTTCAACATGCCAAATTATTTTAAATCTTTTGTAAACAAGGTCGAACAGTGTAATCCCCATCAACCGGAATTTATTCAAGCCGTTAAAGAAGTCGTCGAAGACGTCATTCCGTACATTGAAGAACATGCTCGAGAATTAATTGACTTAAAATTACTTGAACGAATTGTTGAACCGGAACGCGTTGTTTCCTTCCGTGTTACTTGGCTCGACGACAAAAATCAGGTGCAGGTAAACCGTGGTTATCGCGTTCAGATGAATAGTGCCTTAGGTCCTTACAAAGGCGGCCTGCGTTTTTCGCCGACCGTAAACCTCAGTATTTTAAAGTTTTTGGCATTCGAACAGATATTTAAAAATAGCCTCACTGGGCTTCCACTTGGTGGCGGAAAAGGCGGATCCGATTTTGATCCGAAGGGCAGGTCGGACCATGAAATAATGCGCTTCTGCCAGAGCTTTATGACGGAACTTTTTAGACACATCGGCTCTGAAACAGATGTTCCCGCCGGCGATATCGGTGTTGGCGAAAGAGAAATCGGTTTTTTGTTTGGACAATATAAACGGCTTCAAAACAACTTTACCGGTGTGCTGACGGGAAAAGGCCCTTCCTGGGGTGGTAGCTTTATCCGTCCAGAAGCTACGGGATTTGGCCTTCTGTATTTCGTGGAACGAATGTTTTACGAAAATGAAAATACATTAAAAGGTAAAACGATAGCTATCTCGGGGGCGGGAAACGTTGCTTATTATGCCGCTGTTAAAGCAATCTCCTTGGGTGCAAAGGTCGTTACGATCTCGAATAGTGGCGGTACGATCTATGATGAAAGCGGATTTACGGTGGAAAAGCTTGACTACGTTAATACGCTAAACAGAAATTTGGCAGAATATACCAATCGATATCGCGCTGAGTACCATCCGGGGAAAAAACCCTGGTCTTTTAAATGTGATATCGCCCTTCCATGTGCCACCCAAAACGAACTGGATGAACACGATGCGAAAGCGTTGATCAGTAACGGTTGTATTTGTATTGCGGAGGGCGCAAACATGCCTTGCACCGCAGACGCGATTAAGTTGATTCTGAAATCAAAGATCTTATATGCACCGGGAAAAGCAGCAAATGCCGGCGGAGTGGCGGTTTCTGGATTGGAAATGTCACAAAATCGTATAGGTCAGCAGTGGACAACTGACAAAGTTGACGGTCGACTTAAAAAGATTATGCATGACATCCACGATACATGCGTTCATTACGGGAAAGATGCTAATGGGATGATTAACTACTTGAAAGGTGCGAACATTGGCGGCTTCATCAAAGTAGCTGCCGCTATGAAGGCCCAGGGTTTGGTATAACTTGAATATCATGAGAACCGTAGCAGAATTGCCACATGCCGACTTTAAAATTACTATTTTTTCAATGAACCAAAAATTCGTTATTAAATTCGAGCAGGGCAAACTTGAACAGGTCTACAAAATCGCTGAAGCGGATGTGACCGATGGTGTAAACGGAGTCTTCCAGCTGTTGGACGACCCTTTCCTCAAGTCGGTCACACAACGCTTTTCGGAAATGCGCGGCGCATTTTTGGATACGTTTAAACGAAACGAGGAGTATTAAACCCTTTCGCCAGCCTACGTTTCCAGGACTCTATACATGATACATCGCTCTTTCGACAAGTACACTGACTACAGCTTCATCCAACGATTCCAAATACCACGATACAGGGCCGAATGCTATCAACGTCCAATTGAAAAGTTCTGTTTACTTACGCAGAATGGTTTAACTTTGTTTATCCATGATTGAATTATACACAGATGGGGCGTCCAGCGGTAATCCTGGCCCCGGTGGCTATGGAACGATCCTCAGGTCCGGGCCGCATTATAAGGAGCTCTCTGAAGGCTTTCGGAAAACGACAAATAACCGGATGGAATTGATGGCTGTTATCGTCGGCCTGGAGGCACTAAAAAAACCTCAGCAGGATGTCGTAATTTATTCGGATTCGAAATATGTCGTGGATGCCGTTGAAAAGCGTTGGGTATTCAGTTGGCAACAAAAGGGATTTGCAGGAAAAAAAAACCAGGATCTCTGGATTCGTTTTCTAAATATATATCGAAAACATAACGTTCGATTTGTTTGGGTGAAAGGACACGCTGGTCACCCGGAAAATGAACGATGCGATCAGCTCGCCGTCCAAGCTTCTAAAGACAAAGACAATTGGAAAATTGACAGCGTATTTGAGGCTTCGGAGGAAAGCCTTTATTAATCGTTGATCTCGTCGCTATACAAATATCGAACCTCGTTCCGAAGATTATAATGAGATGCCATTACCTCTCCATAGGCACCTGCCGTGCGAATAGCTATTAAATCGCCCCGTTTGGAAACCGGTAGCGTCACTTCTTTGCCAAAACAATCTGTGCTCTCACAGATTGGGCCGACTATATCGTAGTTCATATGCTCATCAAGAGCTATTGCGGACGGAGGTGCAACACGTTCGATATGATGATATGCCTGATACAACGCGGGTCTCATCAACTCGGTCATTCCTGCGTCAAGGATCAGAAAATTTTTCTTGATACCATTTTTCACATAGAGTACCCGGCTTACCAGACTGCCACACTGCGAAACCAGCGCCCTGCCTAATTCGAAGTGTACCTGCTGACCCGGCTTACGATCAAGGAAGTCGGCAAAAATTCCAAAGTAGGATTGGAAGTCCGGTATGTCGTTGGTATCCGGTTGATGATAATCCACACCTAGACCTCCCCCAACGTTAAGTACCTCTAAGCGGAATCCTCTTTCGTCAAACCAATTATTTAGTTCATTGACCTTTACGCATAAGCTTTTAAACACATTAAGGTCGGTTATTTGTGAGCCAATATGAAAGTGTATCCCCGTCAGCGTAATGTATTCACACTGACGTACGGCTTCAACAGCATCGCCCAACTCCCACTGAGAAATGCCGAATTTATTTTCATCGAGCCCAGTTGTGATATAACGATGTGTCTGTGCGTCAACGTTTGGATTGATGCGCAACGCTACATTTGCGCGCTTTCCGATTGAAGCGGCCAGATCATTAATAACCTTTAACTCCTGGATGGATTCCACATTAAAAGAAAAGATATCATGATCAAGCGCATACCGGATTTCTTTGTCAGCTTTGCCAACGCCGGCGAAAACAATCTTTTCCGGTACAAAACCCGTCTCGATAGCCCGCTTAACCTCGTTACCACTGACGCAGTCTGCGCCAAAACCGGATAGACAGATTGCGTCAAGGACACGTGTGTTAAAATTCGCCTTAAGTGCATAGTGTACATGGAACCCATGAAGATCCGCAGCAGTTTTAGCCTTATCTAATGTCCGGCTCAACAAGTCTAAATCGTAATAGTAAAAAGGTGTCTCTTTTTGAGCGAATTTCTCGGCAAGATTTGCGCTGAACATAATGTCTCCTCTGTAATACTTAAAAAAGTCTGTTGTGTAATGATCGCAAAGCTTCTACCTTATGTTCAGTTTGTACCAATATAGAGATATTATAATCGCTTCCTCCATACGAGATCATTCTAACGGGGAGGTGTTTAACCGCATCCAATACTCTCGATGCATACCCATGCGTATTCAATCCAAAATCACCCACGACGCATATAATCGTATGATCTAGATCCACAGCAACGGTGCCGAAATCCTTGAGTTCGTTTTCGATATCTGCAAGATGTCGCGTATCGTCAACCGTTAGGGAGACCGCTACCTCAGACGTGGTAATCATATCAATAGGAGTTTTATAACGCTCGAACACTTCAAATACCCTACGCAAAAAGCCATACGCCAACAACATCCTCGAGGAGTGGATGCGGATAGCTGCTATCCCGTCTTTCGCGGCAATTGATCGAACTACGCCCTTCATAGCGCCGTCTCGGCTAATCAATGTTCCCGCCGCCTGCGGATCCATTGTGTTTAGGATACGCACCGGAACATTGTACCGCTGTGCCGGAAAAACGCTTTGCGGATGCAAAATTTTAGCACCAAAATACGCCAATTCGGCAGCCTCATCAAAGCTAAGGTGTGCAATCGGGGTCGTTCCATGAACTACACGGGGGTCATTGTTATGCATACCGTCGATGTCAGTCCATATTTGAATTTCGTCTGCACCAATAGCAGCGCCAATCAATGACGCTGTATAATCACTACCCCCCCTACGCAGATTATCTATTTCTCCAAATGAATTACGGCATATGTATCCTTGAGTGATAAAGATATTATGGTCATTATTCTCAAGTAAAAGTTTATCAAGATGTTCGCCTATAAAGTCGACCTGCGGCTCGTTATTATCATCGATTTTCATAAAATCGAGAGCCGGTAGCAACTTGGACCTGACTCCTATTTCTGTCAGGTGAAAGTGAAAAAGGGAGGTTGAGATCAATTCTCCCTGCGCTAATATAATTTTCTCCTCAATCGGCGTAAATAACTGGTTTGAAAACGAAGCGATCAGATCAAAATGATATTCGACCAATTCGCTGCCATTATACCGCCCTTCTTCCGTGCTAAATAATTCGGCGATAATCTGCTTGTAATGGACGCGCAGCGTATTTAAGATTTCGGAGGCTTTAACCTTATCTCCATTAGTGTAGGCCTGCGCAATTTCCACCAGGGCGTTTGTTGTTCCCGCCACTGCCGAAAGCACGACTATTTGACGCTCATCAACATTGATGATGTCCATAAGACCTTTTATCCGGCTAGCACTTCCTACCGAGGTGCCCCCAAACTTGATGACTTTCATTCAGCTTTAGATTTGAAAAAACGGTAAAATAAGCTAGGCATTACATACCTGATCATCCATGCAGCTAACCGTGTAGATGCTCGATGATTAGGTTAGCCAACTCCTCCCCAATTCGCTCCTGCGCCTCTCCTGTTGCTGCACCGATGTGGGGAGTGAGCGATACTTTTGGGTGAGTAAGCAAATCCTTTCGTGGTGTAGGTTCGTTTTCAAACACGTCTAATCCGGCAAAAGCGACCTTCCCACTATTCAACGCGTCGATAAGTGCTTGTTCGTCAATAACACCACCGCGTGAGGCATTAACAATGCCAACTCCCTGTTTCACTAGGTCGAACTCCGTAGCTCCGATAATAGGTTTATCGGTAAATGGTACGTGCAACGATATGAAATCTGCTTGTTTTAATAGCTCTTGTAAGTCGACTTGTTTGATCGGGACATCGACAGTAATTCCTCCTGACAACGTAACGGACAAGCTACTCGGCGCTTCGGACAAATCACTCACGATGACGTCCATTCCAAGACCCAGTCCGACTTTCGCCGTCTCCCTGCCAATCCGGCCGATGCCAATGACGCCTAAGGTTTTGCCTCGCAACTCAACGCCTTTTGCATATGCCTTTTTCAGTCCACCGAAATTCGTATCGCCTTCCAGAGGCATTTTACGTTGTGCATCGTATAAAAAACGCACCCCACTAAGCAAATGGGCAAATACCAATTCGGCGACCGACAACGAAGAAGCCGCTGGCGTATTAACGACCGCAATGCCTTTAGACCGGGCATGAGTCACATCAATATTATCCATTCCTACTCCCCCCCTACCAATCAATTTGAGGTTAGGACAGGCATCGATCAGTTCTTTTCTCACTTTTGTAGCGCTACGCACAGTGATCGCATCGTAAGCAGGTAATTTGTCCAACAATTGGTCCTGTGGGATATGTGTCGTGTCTACTGTAAAACCCGCCTTTTCAAGCAATTCTTTACCTAATGGATCAATTCCGTCGTTTGCTAAAATTTTCATTGACTATTTTTTTACGTACTGTACAATTAAAAACGGATACGAGTACGGACTATGTTAATAACTATGTTCAGAAGATCTTTCCACCTCTACTTACAGCGCCGCCTTATTTGTTTTTTTCTTCAAATTCCTGCATGGCATCTACTAACGCATTTACGCCTGTAATACTCAATGCATTATACACAGATGCGCGGAATCCACCTACGCTCCGATGCCCCTTAAGTCCAATCAAACCCCGCTCTTTCGCAAGTTCAAGAAAAGCAGCCTCGTGTTCTTTTTTTTCAGTAACGAAGGTAATGTTCATCCGCGACCTGTCGCTTGTCACGGCAGTGCCTTTAAACAATGAGTTGCGTTCAATTTCATCATACAATGTCCTTGCCTTGATGATATTCTCCTGCTCAATCACTTCTACTCCGCCTTTTTTCTTCAGCCACCTGAGGTTAAGCATTGATACATATATCGAAAATACCGGAGGTGTGTTATAGAGCGATCCTGCGGCAATATGTGGTTGATAATCAAAGATTGTCGGTAACGTACGCCCCGTCTTTCCTAATAATTCCTCCTCAACTATGACAAGTGTCACGCCCGCAGGGCCCATATTTTTCTGTGCACCGGCATAAATCAGCCCAAAATCTGCCACGTTTATCTTGCGACTAAGTATATCGGAAGACATGTCGGCGACGACTGGGACCGGGCTAGTCGGTGTTTCGAAAAGCTCCGTTCCGTAGATGGTGTTATTAGATGTATAGTGGAAATATGCAGCGTCTGACGGGATACTATATCCCCGGGGTATATAATTATAATTTGCATCCGCAGAAGATGCCACTATCTCGACTTGTCCAATTTTTTTCGCTTCTTTGATGGCCTTACTTGCCCAAGTTCCGGTATCTAAGTATGCTGCCTTGCCGCCATCCGGCAACAAATTCATTGGTACCATGGCAAATTGCGCACTCGCACCGCCTTGTAAAAACAGGACGGCATAGCCCTGCGGTACCGCCAGCAATTCACGAACCAATTGCTCGGCTTCAACAACCACCGCTTCAAATTCTTTGCTTCGATGAGAGATTTCTAAGATAGATAACCCCGTGCCATTGAAATCCAATACGGCCTGTGAAGCTTCTTGAAAAACTTCCTGCGGCAAAATACATGGTCCTGCTCCAAAATTATGTTTCATTGATTGCTATGGTGTTTATTTGTTTTCTATCGAATGCGGCGCGATTACCAAATTTTAGCGGCGCCAGTGATTTATTGGCAGCAAAATTAGCAATTAAATATTACAAACCATTTAATGATTTCAATAATATCTTATTAATTATTCAAGAATAAACCAACATCTATGAAAACATCATAGAAATTAAACCGGTAGAGGAATGAGCAAAAGATCGCCACGTAACTTTTACTCAATACCGTATTTTTCCATTTTGTTATATAGTGTCTTTCGGTCTATGTTAAGCATCTGAGCTGCTTTGCTTTTGTTATACTTAGCTTTCTGTAGTACGTCTAAAATAAGTTTACGTTCATGCGCTTCGCTATGCAGACGTAAATCTGGGTTGTCTGCCGGAGGGGAAGATTCTTCGGAATTTGGATTCCGTATGGAAAACACCATTTCTTCTGGCAATGCCGAAACTTCCGCTGTCGACGAGGGAGACAGCAATACCATCCGTTTAACGATGTTCTTGAGTTCCCTTAAGTTCCCTGGCCAATCATATGCTTCGAAGATCGCTATTACTTCCGGCGATAGCGACGACACAGATCTTCCTAGTTCCTTATTGGCTTTATCCACAAAAAACTCCACGAATTGCTGAAAGTCCCCACGCCGGTCACGCAATGCCGGAACAATAATCTCAAATTCATTAATCCGATGATAAAGATCCTCCCGGAATTTACCACTGCCTAATAAATCTTCGTTGGTAGCAGCGATAACCCTTACGTCTACACTAATCGTTTTATTGGCGCCAATTGGCTGAATCACTCTCTCCTGAAGCGACCGCAACAGCTTTACCTGTACGTCGTAAGACAAATTACCTATCTCGTCGAGAAAAAGTGTACCTCCTGACGCCTCCACGAATTGACCTGTCTTGTCTGTTAGGGCTCCGGTAAATGAGCCTTTAATATGTCCAAAGAGTTCACTGGAGGCCAATTCCTTCGATAGCGTTCCACAATCGATTGAAACAAACGGCATCTCGGCGCGTTTACTCATTCGGTGTATAGAACGTGCAACATATTCTTTGCCCGTTCCACTTTCTCCACGTATAAGTACCGACATATCCGTTGGAGCCACCAACGCAATATATTCATGTAGTTTTTTGGCGGCCGTAGTCGTTCCCGCTACGTATTCCTCGGTCTCCGGCGTGCCAGCTTCATGATGAACCTGGAGCGGCCTATACGATTCATTTTCGTCGGCCTTTCCTTCCAGTGCCTCATTGACAACCATTAAGAGTTCATCCGGATTTACAGGTTTGGTGATGTAGTCAAACACGCCTTGTCTCATCGCTTTTACCGCTGTACGAACATCGTTAAAGCTTGTCATAATAATCGACGGTATGAATAGTCCTTGCTCGCGCAGGGCTGCCAATACGTCCAAACCTACCCCGTCACCCAAACGGTAATCTAATAAAACCAAATGAAATGTATGACGTTTAAGCGCTTCGATCCCACCTTTTACACTGTACGCTGCCGTCACCTCAAACCCTTTCTTTCTCAAAAAGTTTTCGAGTATAGCAGCAAAGGTAGTGTCGTCCTCTACCAATAGAATATGGGCCATAAAGTCAATGTTATATTTTAGTATCTGTTTGTTTAATATCGAACGATTAAAGCCGGCATTTATTTTGTAAACATTGTCAAACAGCTAATTTCATCTGACGAATAATCTCATCGCCAAACTCACTGGTTTTCAACAAAATTCCATCATTCATTTGTTCAAAGAAGTCTATCGTCACAGTCCGGTTTATAATGGTTTTCTGTAATGCCTCGAGAATCAATATCGCGGCCTCGTTCCACCCGATGTACTCCAATAACATGACTCCGCTCAATATAACCGACGAGGGATTCATGGAGTCCGTGTCAGCAAACCTTGGTGCCGTTCCGTGGGTCGCTTCGAATACAGCGTGCCCCGTTTTATAATTTATGTTTGCTCCCGGTGCAATGCCGATGCCACCGACAATGGCGGCCAGCGCATCCGAAATATAGTCACCATTTAAATTCAGCGTGGCAATAACCGAATAATCACGGGGATTCAGTAAAATTTGCTGCAAAAAATTATCGGCGATGATATCTTTGACAATCACTTTGCCCGCCAAAACGGCGTTGTGTTGCTCCGCATTCGCCTGTTTTTCGCCTTTGGCAGCTTTGGTGCGTTCCCATTGCGACCAGGTATAGGTATCATCTGCAAATTCTGTTTCCGCCACTTCGTATCCCCAGGTTTTAAAGGCACCTTCCGTAAATTTCATGATGTTTCCTTTATGTACCAGTGAAACAGATGGCCTCTTATATCGTATGGCATAGTCAATTGCGGCACGGACAAGCCGTTTGGATCCTTCTTCGGAGACTGTTTTGATGCCGATCGCCGTTGTCTGGGTAAAAGGATGGTCCACACCGAGCTCTTCTGCGAGAAAGCGTGCCAGCCTATTTCCTCCGTCCGACTCAGCCTGAAATTCAATACCGGTATAAATGTCCTCTGTATTTTCCCTAAAAATAACCATATCTACGTATTCCGGGTGTTTTACCGGTGAAGGAACGCCGGCAAACCATCGTGTGGGTCTTTGGCAGACGTAAAGGTCAAGTGCTTTACGAATAGCAACGTTTAACGACCTTATACCGCCGCCCACCGGCGTAGTCAGCGGCCCCTTTATCGCCACCAAATGTTGGGCGATGATATCTAGCGTTGCTTGTGGAAGCCAGTCACCGGTCTGCCGATAGGCCTTCTCTCCGGCTAACACTTCTTTCCATTCAATTTTTCGGGTCCCGTTGTAGGCGAGCTCAACCGCTGCGTCAAATACGCGTACAGCCGCGCGCCATATGTCCGGGCCTATGCCATCGCCGATGATAAACGGTATTACCACGTTTGCCGGGACGCTTAATGTCCCATTCTCGTTTTTCGTTATTTTTGATGCTTGCATAGTGTACCACTGTTAATGTTTTTCGCCCTTAGAAAACATCTGGCCGATGCCCCGCCCTATCCGCTGTAAGATCGGAGCAGTCGACACGTCCTCATACTCATCTAACGCATGTCCCACCCTTCTGCTTGGAAATATCAATATTCTATTGTGCTGCGTGTAAACCCTGCCTAGCTTTTTGGGAATACCGTCGAAGGAATGCTGATAAGATATTTCACCTTGTCGCGACGAGACAAAAACAATCAGGTCTTTATCCTTTACAAAGGTACGCAAGCCGGATAAGTCGTCCCACGCCTGATAATTTTCAAAGGATATTGGGGTACTAAATTGATTCGTTGCAACGTATTCAGAAATCGCGTTTCCCGTGCGTTTATTACAAACAAATTCGATTGGTATGGTCAATTCCGACGCTAGACGCAATATTTTCTCCATCCAATAACTGAAGCCAAGTTCAGACTCTGCCAGAGGCGGACAAAACAATAAAATTCGAGTTTGACCGACAAACGCGCTACCAAAGTGGCACATCATCAGGTTCGTATCCGTCCGGTTAAGTATACTTTCTGTCTTTTCACCCACCATCTTTTCGATGATACTTGCCCTACTCGGCCAGCCAAGGACGATGCAGTCGGCAAACACTTCACGCGCGGCCCGACTAATTCCACCAGCGATATTGTAGTCTACAGTGGCCATCATGTTCACCGATGTCTCAGTTCCGGAAGCGTATTTTGCCGTCGAATCAAGGTTTTTTCGTGCCGTTTTCAGATTCAGTTCCGCCAACTCATTGTTGGGCACAACGGTCACCACCGTTACCGGATGGGGCGAATTTTTACTTTTAATTAAGATAGCGAAATCGAGCAATGCCTCCATGTTGTTTAAATTGGCGATGGGCACCATGAGGTGCTCTTCCCTAAGTAAATTTTTCTTCGTCGTAACGACATCTTGGTCGCCAGCCAAAATAACCTTTTTGGATGCCGATTCCGTGACCAGAGAGGCTATTATACAGCTCACTAAAATCAATACAATCGCTCCGTTCAAGGCGTTTTCTCCAACGATGCCGTATTCGTGGCCCACCATAATGATAGCCAGTGTAGCGGCAGCATGCGAGCCGCTCAAGCCATAGATTACCTGCCGTTGAGCAGAGGTATAACGAAATATTTTTTGTGTGAGAAACGCAGCGTTCCACTTCCCGAGAAAGGACACCGCAATCAACGTACCGGCTATTATCAACGCGTCTGGACCGCTGGTAAGCACGCGAATATCCACAATCATTCCGACACTTATAAGGAAAAATGGAATGAAGATGGCATTTCCAATAAATTCTATCCGATTCATCAACGCTGACGAATGCGGAATTAACCGATTAAGTGTAAGACCGGCCATAAATGCTCCGATAATGGGCTCTAGGCCACATATCTCGGCCAAGAAAGCAGAAAAAAACACCACGGATAAAACGAAAATATAATGCGATGTCTTTTCGCTTTCTATCTTTTGAAAAAACCATTTGGCAACACGCGGGATTATGCCAAACATCACAAGCAGAAAGCCGGCAAACGAAACACCGAACTGAATCCAAAATTCTTGGTTCAGGTTGTCGTAAAATGCGGCTACAATGACAGCTAGGATGATTAAAACTGCTGTGTCGGTTAAAATCGTTCCACCGATCGCAATGGCCACTGCCTCGTTTTTGGAAATGCCATAACTATTTACAATAGGATATGCCACCAGGGTGTGGGTTGCCAGCATACTGGCAATCAATATACTGGGAACCTCGTCATACCCTAATAGATAAAAGCACACCGGATATCCGATCAGGATGGGCACTGAAAATGTTAAAAAACCGAACATGATGCTTTTATGACGAGTTTTTCTAAACTCGTTCATATCCAGCTCCAAACCAGCGATAAACATGATATACAGCAATCCTACGGTCGAAAAGAGATCGACCGCAATGTTCTGCTCCAAAATATTCAGTCCATACGGCCCAATAATTACCCCCGATATTATTAGTCCAATAATGCCAGGGATTTTTATCCGACGCAGCAATATGGGCGACAATAAAATAATGAAAAGAATCAGGGAGAATATGAGCACCGGATTAGTCAATGGCGTTTCAAACGCATGGCTCAGATGATCAAATATTGTGTTGGCCATAAATTAGCGGTTACTGGTCACCTACTTGTCGCTGCAACTGTAAAAAATCCTTAATCAGCCATCGTCAATACGACTAGCCGTCATTGTCCAAAGATAACAAAATAAGCGATTCTTACGACGCCTTAACCGATTCTTACATCAAACTAGCGGAATTCTATAGCTTTGATCGGACTTATCTTGCTGATCAGATAGGAAGGGATTAACAGGATCACGAGCGCAATCGCCGATACGCCGACATTCAGAACCAAAACCTCGATAAAATGGATATTTACCGGTATAAAGGATACGTAATATGATGCCTCGTTCAGTTTGAAGTAGTGCGTATGGTATTGAAAAAAATACAGCCCGAGCCCCAATGTATTGCCTAATACCAGGCCTATACCCACCAGATATGCCGCGTGATATAGAAAAATTTTTCGAATTCCACGATTGGTATAGCCGAGCGCTTTCAATATTCCAATCATCGATGTCCGCTCCAAAATAATAATAAGCAGTGCCGATACCATGTTTACAACCGCAACCGTCATCATAAGGACAAGAATAACCAGCGTGTTCACATCAAGTAAGTCCAGCCATTGGAAGATTTCTGGAAGTTGGTCACGAACATTGATCGCATCAACCTCGATGGGCAGGCGGTCCTCAAGTGAGTTGGTGAGTACCTGCAATTGTTCAAAATCCTTGATCGAGACTTCGTAGCCACCTACTTCGTCTTCTGTCCATTCATTTAATCGGCGTATTAAAGCAAGTGAACCGATAACGTAAACCTGATCAAGTTCTTCCACACCGGTACCGAAAATCCCGGCAACTTCGAATCTCCGTCGGCGGACCGGCTCCTGGACAAAATACATGATAAAATCGTCCCCAACATTCAATTGTAACCGATTCGCGATATATTTGGAAATCAAAACCTCCCCCATAGCCTTTGCGCTATCGGAAAAATCAATCGGTCGCCCGTCCACGAGCAAACTGGAGATAAAACTTTGATTATATGTCGAGTCGATACCTTTCAGCAAAATGCCTTCGACTTCGTCATTTACGTTAATTATACCTGCCTTTGTGGCAAAATATTGAACTGAAGACACTCCCGGCATCTCCTTCAATTCGTTTATTTTGTCAGAATCCAATCTCAAAGGAGAAGATTCATACGATGAGTTTAAATCGTACCGGCTGAGGGTAATATCACCGAAGAACCCCCGCTGCTTGTCAGTAACCTCACCTTTAAATCCTTTGAGTACTGCGATTGACAGCACCATCGCTGCTACACCAAGTGCTATGGCAACTATGGCAACACGGACGATAAGCTTGGAAAAAGTCCGCTTGCCGCTGACAGTTATTCTTTTCGCAACGAAGTAAGGAAAGTTCAAGCCTATTTAATATAATTTGTACCTTCGCAAAGGTAAGGAATAAGTTGAGTATGCAAACAAGTGACACAACACGCAATATGCGCATCGTATTTATGGGAACACCTGAGTTTGCCGTTGCCTCTCTTGCCGCGTTAATCGCTTCTCGCCATCAGGTGGTAGCAGTTGTAACCAGTCCGGACAAGCCTGCCGGAAGAGGACAAAAACTTCAGGAGTCTGCTGTAAAGCGGTACGCGGCGTCCCATCAAATTCCTGTTTTACAGCCTCAAAAATTACGTGACTTCGATTTCATAAATACATTGAAATCTTTTCAGGCTGATCTACAGGCCGTCGTTGCCTTTCGCATGTTGCCCGAAGTCGTCTGGAACTTGCCACCCAAAGGTACGGTAAACCTGCATGCATCGCTCCTACCCCAATACCGCGGTGCTGCTCCGATCAACCATGCGATTATTAACGGTGAATCCGAAAGCGGTGTCACGACTTTTTTCCTGCAACATGAGATCGACACCGGTAATATCCTTTTCGCTGAAAAGGTCGCTATCGGTCCTGACGACACGGCAGGCATGCTTCATGACAAGTTAATGGACGTAGGGGCACAACTATTGGTTCGAACGGTTGATGCAATCGCCGATGGGAAAGCAAGACCAGTCCCACAGGAAAATCTCGTTAACGGTGCTTTGCTCAAACATGCGCCAAAAATTTTTAAGACCGACTGTCAAATTGATTGGAATCGGTCGATTGGCGCGATATACAATCTTATACGGGGGCTTAGCCCCTATCCCGCCGCATACACATTACTAGACGGTAAGGTGTTAAAAATCTTCCGTGCACGGAAAGAATATGTGGATCGTTCAACTGTTCCAGGATCAATGCACACTGATGGCAAAACTTTCCTCAAATTTTCCGGCGCCAATGGCTATATCGACGTGTTGGAGCTGCAAATAGAAGGTAAAAAAAGAATGTCTGTTCCGGAGTTTCTTCGCGGCTACCGTGCCGAATGATTCGGGTCGTTAGCCACCTATTGTTGGTAGAATGTCAATTCTACTTATTCTTGGTGTTTTTTATAAAACTGGAACATTTTTTGCGGGTATAAAAACAGCAAAATTGCGTTATAAATTCCTCTAAATCAGGCAACTTTTTCCTAAAAAAGCAGTTATAATTGTTAAAAAAGTCGTAGTTTTGCAAACTTTTTAGAAAGAAAGGTATTTAAAGTTTAGATGAGACAGCTCAAAATTACACAATCCATTACCAATCGTGAGTCCCAGTCGTTAGACAAATACTTGCATGAAATTGGTAAAGTAGATTTGATTACAGCAGAAGAAGAAGTGATCCTGGCGCAGAAAATTCGGGAGGGCGATCAGGCGGCTTTAGAGCGATTGACCAAGACCAACTTACGATTCGTTGTATCTGTAGCGAAACAGTATCAGAATCAAGGACTTACCCTAGGCGATTTAATCAACGAGGGCAATCTCGGCCTCATCAAGGCTGCAAAGCGCTTTGACGAAACCAAAGGATTCAAGTTCATTTCCTATGCTGTATGGTGGATCCGCCAGTCAATTTTACAGGCGATTGCCGAACAGTCGCGTATCGTACGGTTACCGCTAAATCAGGTCGGCTCACTCAGTAAGATCAGCAAGGCCTTCTCCAAGTTAGAGCAGGAATACGAAAGAGAGCCTTCCCCGGAAGAACTGGCCGATATTCTGGAAACTACTGTTGACAAAGTTTCGGATACGTTAAGCAATTCCGGGCGGCACGTTTCGATGGACGCACCGTTTGTCCAGGGAGAAGAGAATACATTATTGGATGTTTTGGAGAATACTGATCCGGATACAGACAGTACATTAATAGATGAGTCACTTTCCGAAGAAATCAAACGATCTTTGGCGACATTGACTGAGCGGGAACGTGAGATTATCGTATTGTTCTTCGGGTTAGGTTCCAATCACCAACTATCTTTGGAAGAGATTGGTGAGAAGTTTAATCTTACCCGCGAACGCGTGCGCCAGATCAAGGACAAGGCCTTGCAACGATTGCGGCACACCTCAAGAAGCCGGATATTGAAATCTTACTTAGGATAATCTACTAAAAGGGACAAAAAATAAGCGCCGGAACAACCGGCGCTTATTTTTTGTTCTCATACCTCGAGTTTATTTAAGGCTTTTTTCAACACGATTACGTCCGCTCCGACATCGAAAGGCTCGAACCCCAGTTTATTTACGAACCTAAGCGCGCGCTCGTTTGATAATACCGTTTGACAACTTATGGTTTTCAGCTGATAGTTGTCTCTAGCAAATGTAGTGGCCAACTGGAACGCCGTAGTCATAATTCCTCTACCCCGGAATTCCGGCAACAGCGAACCGTCAAAGGCGATATTCCCCTTTTCTTCATCCCAGTTGCGCAGTGCAAAATCACCGATAATCGTCAGCGGTTGAGCAGCCAGACGGATCGTCCATACCATTTCGCTGAAAACGGCTATACGTAGAGCAAATTCCTCTGCGCGCTCACCAGCATGGATAGCATAGGGAAACGCACGGCGGTAGAGATCGAAGTATGATGTGGCATCTTTATGAGTGAGCACCTGTAAATTCACGCCGTGACCTTCAAGTGCATGTTTTTCATAAAAAGTGGAGAACTCACCTTGTCGATGGCGAATTATCTGACAGGAATCGAACAACATGCCTTATAATTTTTATTCAATACAAACTTAGTAGATGCGAGTTGTAGTCGGCATGGGAAAATACGACATATTAAAGGGGCATTTATGACAAACCAATGCAAAAAAACGCCCGTGATTTTCACGGGCGCTCAACATATTAAATCAAATCACCAAAAACTCTTACGCAAGTTCTTCGTCGTATTCTTTTACTTCCTTATGCACGTAATCTTCGACCATTAATTCCTCTATAGGCTGGCCCTTCTTATCTAATCCCAAACGATGCAGTATATTGTCCGTGATCTGATAAATCACTGGCACCACAATCAGCGTTAGAAAAAGCGAGCTCAGCAAGCCGCCGATGATTACCCACGCCAGCCCGTTCTTCCACTCTGCACTCGGTCCAGTAGCAATGGCAATCGGAAACATCCCAAATACCATGGCGATGGTCGTCATCAAAATAGGGCGCAGCCGTGCTTGGTTTGCCAGTATCAACGCCTCACGGGTCGACTTACCTTCGGCTTTCAGGTGATTTGTAAAGTCTACCAGAATAATCGCATTCTTCGCTACCAGCCCGATCAGCATAATTAAACCAAGAATCGTAAAGATATTCAGCGTATTGTTGGTCAGCGCCAATGCAAGCAATGCGCCGATAATCGATAACGGGATGGAGAACATCACCACGAAAGGATAGACAAAACTGTCGTACAGTGCCACCATAATAAAATACACCAGTAGTATCGATGCCAGCAAGGCTATACCCAGCGTGCCAAAGCCTTCTGACTGCTGTTCCATGTCACCGCTCCAAACATAACTCACCCCACCCGGCGTCGGGATATCGGAAAGTTGGCTCTCTAGATCTGCTGCAATTGCACTGACCGGCCGTCCAACTACCTGCGACTGTACTTTTACCGAGGTGCTCTTGTCACGCCGCTCCAGCTGACTCGGACCGGAGCCCTCGTTAATGCTTGCGAATTGCGACAAGCGCACCAACTGTCCTTTATCATTGGTAAATTGCAGATTCCGTACATCGTCTACATTTTTGCGGTCGTAATCATCAAATCGAATATTGATATCATATTCGTATTCCCCGGAGCGGAACTTTCCGTCCGTATTCCCGTTGAACGCCGTTTGCATAGTCCCTCCTACCGTTTGTAGATTCAAGCCCAATGCCGCCATTTTGTCTCGGTCTACCTCCACCGTGATTTCTGGCGTACCACCTTCGACGGACAGTTTCGCCTCAGAAGTACCTGGAATCGATCGAACCCGCTCCAATATGGCTTCAGCATAGGTAAGTACACTATCCAAGTCCGAGCCGATTACCACCATTTCTAGTGGCGCCTGCTCAGCAAAACCCACAATACTGATGGGAACAGTTTTGACCTTTGCTCCGACAAGCTCCCTTTCCAATTCACGCTTCAGTTTGGCAGCGTAGATGTTACTGGGGTCTTCTCGATTTTCCTGACCTACCAGTTTCACGGTTATCTCGGACTTATAGGCGGTTGCCTGCGTCCCCACAAAACCGTCATTAGACTGTCCCACCGTGGTAATCATCGACACCACCTCCGGCTTAGCCCCGATATATGCTTCGGCTTTTCTGGTCGTTTGGTTAGTTTGTTCTATTGATGCATCTTTCGGCATCTCGATCTGTACAAGGAATTCACCACGGTCGCCCTGAGCAAAGAACTCGCCACCGATAAAGCCCCCGCCAATCAGTCCGAACGATGCAAACAACAACACGGTAACCAACGATAACGTAATAAATTTGTGGTCCAATGACCACCTTAACACGCCGGTTATCCAACGGGTAAACCGGTGTAGCTGGTTTTCAAACCACAGAATGAACCGACCAAAGATGTTTTTGTTGGATACTCGTTCAAGTTTACCATACCGCGACGTAAGCAAAGGCACAATGGTAAACGAGGCCACTAGACTCAATAATGTCGCGATGACAACGACCACACAGAATTCGCGCAGGATATCGGATACCATACCCGTGCTGATCGCGATTGGAAGAAAAACCACCACGATAACCATCGTAATGGAGATTACCGTAAACCCAATTTCCTTCGCAGCATCATATGATGCACGCACCTTGTTCTTCCCCATTTCCATATGGCGATAAATATTCTCAATCACCACGATGGCGTCATCCACAAGAATCCCGACAACGAGGGATAGCCCAAGTAGCGACATGAGGTTCAGGGTAAATCCAAAAAGATTAATGCCTATAAATGTCGCAATAAGCGATGCCGGAATAGCCACCATCACGATTACCGCGTTTCGCAGGCTGTGAAGAAAGAATAGCATTACCACGGCAACAAGCACAACAGCGAGAAAAAGATCGAAAATTACAGCATTGGCCGATTCCAGTGTATAGGTCGAACTGTCATTTGCGATTTCAATATGGAGACCCTCTTTTTGATAGGCCTGCATGAGATCCGCAATCGTAGTTTGCACACCGCTGCTCACTTCTACAGCGTTTGCGTCAGACTGTTTCAATACCTGAAGCAGCAAAGCACCTCGTTGATTTACCCGGGCAATCTTCTCTACATCTTTTTGCGTATCCTGCACGTCAGCAATATCCCGCACCCGCACCTGCGCGCCGGTTGGCGTACTAGCGACGACGAGGTTCCGCAACTCCTCCACAGACTTGTATTTTCCTGCAAGCCGTACCAGGATATCCTGATTCTGGGTTTTCACGCTGCCAGTAGGAAAGTCGAGATTGGATGTCAAGATAGCCTGTTGTACTTGCATGATAGACAAACCGTACCCCTCTAATTTGGAGGCATCGATACTCACCTGGATTTCGCGCTCCTGTCCACCGATGAGGTTGACCTGTGCGACACCTGGCACCCTAGACAATACGGGCTGAACGCGTTTATCAATAAGGTCATAAAACGCGGCTTCATCCATATTTCCAGTAGCAGCAAGCGATACGATAGGCAAATCGTCCAGCGAGAATTTGGCTAATGACGGCGCTTCTGCATCGTCCGGCAGCTCCGACAAAATGGCATTCACCTTACGCTGGGCGTCGTTTAGTGCGTAGTCGACGTCGGTGCCGCTATTCAACTCCACAATCACCAACGATAAACTTTCGAAGGACGTCGCATCCAGCTTCTTAATATTTTCCATCGATGCCACGGCATCCTCAATCCTTTTGGTCACCGTGTTTTCCACCTCACTAGGCGACGCCCCCGGATAGATCGTGGTTATCGAGACCACATTAGGCGTAAACTTGGGGAGCAACTCGTAATTCAACGAGAAATAGCTCATGATACCCAGTAAGGTCAGCACGGTGAAAACCACGATGACAATAGACGGGCGTTTTATCGATATTTCTGCTATCTTCAAGATATGAGAAAAATTATAACCTAATAGTGTTAGTTATTTCCGGAGCGGTAAACCGCTGAATCCACCTGAGCTTGAACCTTAGCACCGTCCACCAAGTTGATTTGACCACTGGTGATAACGGTCTCGCCTTCTTCCAGTCCGCGCAGGATTTCGACCTGCTCGCCGAAAATCCGACCGGCAACCACCTGCCGAACCGAAGCAGTGTTATCAGCTTCCAACACGTACACTTGGTTGCTGTTCACACCGCCAACAAACGAGCCACGTGGGATAAGGATCGTCGGTTCCTGTTGGGGGAAGCTGAAATGGGCCGTACCATACATTCCGGCTTTCAGCTCAGACGACGCACCGTTAGACACAGTAATCTCCACTGGATAATTTAATGTATTGTCGGCTTTGGCCGCTATAAAGCTTACTGTACCGTTGAATTCCTTATCAGGGAAAACACTGCTTGAAATAACCACCTCATCGCCTACCTTGAGATTAACCACCTGTGTTTCATTAGCCGTAACCTCTAGTTTTAACTGCGACAAGTCTACGATTTCGAACAGCTCGGTTCCCTGCGACAAGTAGGTGCCCACCTCAATATCCCGACGGTTTATGATCCCATTAATCGGTGATTTAATATTGGCGTCTCGCACGCGGCGAGCGGCCTGTTGCAGTCGCACTTCCGCATTCCGCAACTGAAGTTCTATCTCATCCAGCTGAGCGCGTGTTACCCCTCCGGTCTCATAAGAACTCTTATAACGATCGTAATCCGTTCTTAGTTTAGCTAGCGCATCTTCCGCAGCCTGCTTGTCGAGGTTTGAGATCTCCGAATCGACCAACGCTAGTACCTGACCACGAGTCACTCGAGATCCCTCTTTCACAAGTATTTGGGTTACTCGGCCGCTAATTTCGGACTTAAGCAGCAAATCCTGATTAGCGGTAAAATTGCCGTTAGCCGAAAAATCGAGAACTAGGGGTTGCCGTGTTACTTTGGCAGCCTTTACCACCACCGCCCCACCGGTTTCGGCTACAACAGCGGTTTTTGCCTCATTTTCTTTTTTGTTATTGGTCAATACCCACCCAATTAGGGCCAATAGTCCGACGACTACGATGATGGTAATAAATATCCGTTTCATATAATTGTTGGTGATGATGTTTATTCGTTTATTAAAGATTTAATGTTCCCATTTGCCTTTTTCAATTGGATTTCCGCAATACGGTAGTTCAAAAGCGCCTGCGTATAGCTGTTTTGAGCTTCGGTTAGCGCATTTTCAGTATCTAACAAATCCGTAAGCGGAGCCAAGCCGTTGTTGTAATTGTTTTGGGTACTTTCATACACCTCCTGTGCCAGTTTTACGTTCTCACGCTGCGTTTGGATCGTGTTAACCGCATTCCTCATTTGAATCTTGGCATTTTCATGACGGAGGTCGAGCGACTGCCGCGTATTCCGAACATCCTGCTCTGCTTTCAAATAGTCTACCTTCGCCCTTCCCATGCGGGCACGGGTCGCAAAGCCATTAAAAATTGGAATACGTAGACTCACCCCCACCAGCATCGACCCAAAGCTTGCGGCCAAAGGGTTTTCCGAATTTTTGTATAGGTGGCTAAACCGCTCGGTCATGGTTGCATAGCTATAGTTACTGATCAACGATAATGTTGGAAAGTACTCTGCTTTGGTGGCTTTGTATTGCAGGTCGAGCAGTTCAAGCTGTTTGTTAAGCAATTGTAGTTCAACAAGGCGGTCAAGCCTTCCAGAGTCATCCGGAAAATCTAAAATCTGTGGAATTTCTATCAGTTCTTCCTCGGCGAGCGCAATGGATGCGTCTATGGGCATACCCATCGAAAACTTCAATTGGTTTTCAAGCTGAGTGACCCGGTTCACCAATTCCTCACGCTGCGTTTCTAAGTTGGTAATATTCACCCGAATCCGGTCAACGTCTATTTTCTTGGCCAACCCGTTATTGTACTGGTTAGTCACGATCTCATTAATGACCCTTACATTTTTGAGGTTTGTATCGATCACATTCAGCTGTTCACGGGTGACGAGAACTTGATAGTAATTAGAAGCAACGGTCTCTATCACCTGTTCCTCGGTCATGTTGGCAGCAAGCGCATAATATTCGCTGGTTGTCCTAGCTGCCCGCAAGCCGGTAAAGACCTGTTGGTTAAACACCTGCTGGCTTAGTTGGGCGCCAAACTGCGAGTCCCACGGCTGGCCGATCGTCACCGACTGACCAGCGAAGACGAGCTTTCCGATTACTGGATTGTAATTCAGGCCAGCGGTGGCTTCAATCTGTGGTAACGCGCTTGCCCTTACTTCGGCCACCTGATGCTTACCGCCTTCTACATCGAGGTACGCTTTTTTAATCGATTCACTGTTCTCCAGTGCGTAATGCAACGCATCTTTCAATGTCAACGGTTGCTGGGCTAGCGTTGTCCCCCCATAGAGGAGAATTCCCAAAAAAAGGATCAAACCTATTCTTATTTTCATATATATTATGCTGATTTACGTTTAATGCCATTAATTAATATTTCGGAAGCTAGCTTTTGCCTGTTAATAATCGCTATCACCCCCTCCTTGTCAACAAACGGCTGAGGCAACATGTTGCTGCAAAACATGGCCAGTCCCCGAATCATCGAGACGTATAATTCAGACGTAGCCGAGGGGTCCAATGTTACAAGCTCACCGTCTTCCATCCCCTTTTTTAGGATCTTAGAAATCGTTTCAACTTCCCGGTCAAACATTCGTTTTGACAAGGCAGCCATGCGCTCGTCGTTAACATTCACTTGATGAAGATCCAAAATTAACATGTGATATTTTAGCAGATAAGTTTGTTTAATATCCAACATGTAAACTAAAAGATGCAGCGTTCCATTAATCTCCCGGAGCGCTTTAGTTACCAACTCGAGCGTCTCTTCCATAATCATGTCGCCTATTGCCTCTATCAATGCAAACTTATCTGGAAAATAGTAGTACAAATTTGCCTTAGACAGCTTTAAATCCTCAGCGATTTCGCTCATCGACGTCTTGGTAATACCAAAGTGCGAAAATCGCTTCAACGCTACGTCTATTATTTGCTTCCTTTTATCGTCCCCCATGCTACCCGACTATTTAAATATTTGACTTTTTTTAAATTCGGGTCAAAAGTAAAATTAAAAGGTGAACATCGCAACTCTCGACCGGTCGAAGTCATTGGTCAAGTCACCTTATGACATTTCCGTTACAAAGAAAAGGCATGCGCTGTCAACCCTATGGCAGCGTGTTTATTGATTGCTAGGAAAAAAACGAGCTAGTCTTCGGGAGTGCGCGAAAACGTCATTTCGTTTTGAAATACTTTCGCATATTTTCGCTTATCGAGTTTATATAAGCGAGCGGCGCGATAGGAAACGCCTCTTTGAAATTCCGGCAATTCTTTCAGGATATTATAGTTAAGCATTTTTTTTCGGAAGTTCCGTTTATCCAACTCCTTACCCCAAATAGCCTCGTACAAACGTTGCAGCTGGGTCAGGGTAAACTTTTCCGGAAGCAATTCAAACGCGATCGGACTATAACTGATTTTCCGCCGTACCTTTAATATGCTTTTATCTATAATATGCCGGTGGTCAAAAGCCAGTTCCGGCAAGTCATTAAGCGGATGCCAAACCGCCTGCCTGGCAAAACTGGTGACGGGTGCCGGATGGCTTTTCAGGTCGTCAAGCCGGAGCAGTGCATAATAGGCAACAGTGATAATCCGGCCTTGCGGGTGGCGCTTCAGGTCGCCAAAAGTATAGAGCTGCTCCATATAAATTCCAGTGAGGCCCGTATGCTCGTATAAAATTCTTTTCACCGCATCATCGATCGTTTCATTATGCTCAACAAAAAATCCAGGCAACGCCCACCATCCTTTAAATGGATACTCGTTGCGCTCAATGAGCAGTACTTTCAATTCGCCCTCGTGGAATCCGAAGATCACACAGTCCGTAGTAAAAGTTGATTGTAAATGGGGTAAATTTGCTTGCAAGGCTTTGACTATTTGTTCGTTAATTGACCAAAATTCGTTAATTTTGTTGGCTATACCGCGCTAAAATGAAAAAAAATGGTAAAAGTTACCATAGTGTAATAAATACACACTATATTCGTACTGCGAATTTACAAAGATAAAATCAGAAAAGTGCAAGGTATCAACAAAGTAGGGATATTTACATCAGGAGGCGATGCACCGGGCATGAACGCCTGCATAAGGGCTGCTGTGCGCACTGCCCTGCACGCGGGCAAAGCTGTCACAGGTATATACCACGGCTATCAGGGAATGATAGATAGTGATTTTGTAGAAATGACCAGCCGATCGGTCAGCAACATCATTCAACTGGGTGGTACGATTTTAAAAACCGCCAGGTGTGCGGACTTCCGCACGGAGGCGGGACGCCAACGGGCTTATGACAACCTTCAAACGGCGGGGGTAGATGCATTGATTGCTATCGGCGGTGACGGCACATTTACCGGAGCGGAGGTTTTCTCACGGGAACACGATATACCTGTGGTATGCGTGCCCGGCACGATAGACAACGATCTCTATGGCACGGACTTCACACTCGGATACGATACCGCTACCAATACGGTAATTGAGGCAATAGACAAAATACGAGACACCGCGGCTTCGCATGACCGTCTTTTTTTTGTAGAAGTAATGGGTCGCGACTCGGGATGCATTGCGTTGAACGCAGGCATAGCCGGTGGTGCCGAGGCCATTTTGCTTCCCGAAAAAACGACAGCCATTGAATCGCTTTGTGATCAGCTGGCGCTCGCGGCAAGAGGTAATAAATCCTCCACAATTGTTATTGTTGCAGAGGGTGAAAAAAACGGGGGCGCCTACAATGTCGCACAACAGGTAAAGGCGCGCTTTGACTTCTACGATACCAAGGTCACCATTCTGGGACACCTGCAGCGGGGCGGCTCGCCAAGTAGTTTCGACCGCGTATTGGCCAGCAGATTGGGATATGCGGCTGTCCGGCGGCTATTAGCGGGTGAAACCCGCGTAATGGTCGGTATCCAGGGGAACGAAATTACGTCCACGCCTTTGGTAGAAGCCTTAAACAATAAGGTGGTAAAACTGGATAAGGACATGTTGGAGATGATGGAAGTGCTCGCAATATAAGGACTAAGAACAGATGATAGCAGTGATATTCAGCGGATCAAGATTTGCGGATTGGCGATTGGCCGAAAAAGGAAAAATCGTGACTGGCTTCCGCACGATGGGTATTAACCCCTATCTTCACGACGAACGGTTTATCCTCCAGCTGTTAAATAAAAACAACAACTTAATCAACTATGCCGAACGCATCAAACGGATTTATTTTTTTGGAGCTGGGTCGTCTTCGACCGACCGGAAAGAAAAAATCGCGACGGTTTTAAAACGTTTCTTCAGAAACGCAAAAGTACACGTGGATTCGGATGCAAAAGCTTCGGCTATATCAACTTTTGGTGACGAAAAAGGGCTGATTGGTATCTTAGGAAGCGGTGCGAACGCTGCATACTTTAACGGAAAAAAAACATTGGACAACGATTACGGCCTAGGGTATATTCTTGCCGACGAGGGATCAGCCAACTGGATCGGCCGCTCTCTGCTGAAAAGTTTCTTAAATGAAACATTGCCGGACGACTTACGTGACAAGTTCATTTCGCGTTATCCGCTTGATCGGAAGATAATTTTGGACAAAGTGTATCACCAGGCCAATCCGGCACTCTTCCTCACGTCCTTTGCAGACTTCGTGATGGAAAACCACAAGCACCGCTTTATCAAGAAAGTCATATACCGGGGCTTCAAATTGTATTTTGAAACCTACATGGTTCCGCTAAAAAAACAATACCCCACGGCTACCGTTAATTTTACGGGTAGCGTCGCAGCGGGTTATGAGGAATGGTTGCGGGACATAGCCGGCCACTACGATATTCAAATCGGCACGGTAATCAAAGAACCTATACACAATCTATTGAAATACTACATAAATAAAAACTGAGATAAAATGAAAATTGGAATCAACGGATTCGGCCGTATCGGCCGTTTAGCATTCAGAGCAGCAGTGAACCGTCCGGATGTGGAGATCGTCGGCATCAATGACCTGGTGGAACCGGAATACATGGCTTATATGCTGAAATATGATTCTACGCACGGCCGTTTCGACGGTACAGTAGAAGCAAAAGATGGCAACCTGATCGTAAACGGAAAGACCATTCGTGTAACCGCCGAAAAGGATCCGGCCAACCTAAAATGGAATGAGGTTGGTGCCGAGGTGATCATCGAATCAACAGGACTCTTTCTGACCAAGGAAGCTGCCCAAAAGCACATAGACGCGGGTGCCCGCAAAGTGGTCATGTCGGCTCCGGCAAAAGACGACACGCCGACGTTTGTTATGGGCGTAAACCATAAAGAGTTGAAGGCGGACCAAACCATCGTATCGAATGCGTCATGTACGACGAACTGCCTCGCACCTTTAGCAAAGGTTTTGAACGACAATTTCGGCATTGTTGAAGGTCTGATGAGTACCATCCACGCCGTAACTGCTACCCAAAAGACAGTCGACGGCCCTTCAGTAAAGGATTGGCGGGGTGGCCGCGGTGCTTACCAAAACATAATCCCTTCCTCTACTGGCGCCGCCAAAGCAGTAGGCCTGGTATTACCGGAGCTCAAAGGTAAGCTGACGGGCATGTCCTTCCGGGTCCCTGTGGCCGACGTATCGGTAGTAGACCTTACCGTCCGGTTGGCAAAACCGACCACCTATGAGCAAATCAAGCAAGCTTTCAAAGAAGCGTCGGAAGGCGAGTTGAAAGGTATTTTGGGCTACACCGAAGACGATGTAGTTTCAGAAGACTTTAAAGGTGATGCGCGCACGTCTATTTTTGATGCAAAGGCAGGAATTGCTCTAAACGACCAATTTGTCAAAGTTGTATCCTGGTATGACAACGAGTGGGGTTACTCCAACAAACTCGTCGACTTGGTCGAGCTGGTAGGCAAGAACTAACAGCATTTCAAATACGTATAAAAAAGGCGGATGTAATTCCGCCTTTTTTCTTTTTATCAAGTTATACCTCAAAAATAACAAATCAGGATTACATCAAAAATCCGCCTCCCAATAGATCATCGTTCTCGTAAAAAACGGCAGACTGGCCTGGGGCGATGCCTTTAACGGCGTGATGAAAGTCAACCTTCATATTCCCTCCTTCTTGCACGATCGTGCTTTCCATTCCGGAGTCCTTATATCGGATCTTTGTCACCGCCTCCAACGGTTGGTCAATCGACGCGTATTTTACAAGATTTACGTTTTTTACATACGCTTCGTGACGCTGCAGCTCGTGTTCCTCGCCCAGTACCACCGTATTGCTTTCTGGCAAAATCTGTGTTACAAAAACGGGGCGTCCCAAAGCGATGCCCAGCCCTTTACGTTGACCTACGGTATAATATGGATAGCCCTGGTGTTTGCCAACAACCGTTCCGTCGGACAACACAAAGTTGCCGGAACCTATCCGCTCGTCAATATCTTCCACGCGGTGCCGCAGAAAAGAGCGGTAATCGTTGTCCGGCACAAAGCAAATTTCGTAGCTCTCCGATTTGTTGGCAAGCTCCAGTTGTCCCATCTCCGTCGCCATCTGCCTGATCTCCGCTTTGGTATAACTTCCCAAGGGGAACTGCGTTCTTGCCAGGTTTTCCTGCGAGACACCCCATAGTACATAAGACTGATCTTTATGTACGTCCCTGCCTTTGGATATCACGTAACGGCCGTTTTCCTGCAAACGGATGTTGGCATAATGGCCTGTGGCGATAAATTCACAGTCCAGTTTATCGGCGCGTTTCAATAATGCCTCCCATTTGATGTGCGTATTACACAATACACACGGATTAGGCGTCCGACCAGCAAGGTACTCCTCTACAAAGTTATCAATGACAAAGTCCCCAAACTCATCTCGAATGTCGAGGATATAATGGGGAAATCCATAAGAGACAGCTAAGGCACGCGCATCATTGATGCTGTCGAGGCTACAGCACCCCGTCTCCTTAGACGAGCTACCCGATGACGCATAGTCCCATGTCTTCATGGTCAAACCGATTACTTCATAGCCTTGTTCATGTAACATAACCGCAGCCACCGAACTGTCAACGCCACCACTCATGGCCACCAATACTCGTCCTCGTTTACTCATTGTCTGAATTTGCAGACAAAGATACAGGTATTTTTTTTTTGGCTATGTTTTTGGGTTGTCATTTTATTTACATCGCTGTCAGCTAATTGGCTGCGTAGCCCCGATATTTTTTAAAAAAAGTTTTCTTAAATAAAAAAAGACGCTACATTTGCAGTCCCAAAACAACGGTAATACCATTACCATAAAGGGTACCATAGCTCAGTTGGTAGAGCAAAGGACTGAAAATCCTTGTGTCGCTGGTTCGATTCCAGCTGGTACCACGGAAAACCCCTTGTACGTGCTGTACGAGGGGTTTGTTCGTTTAAAGCAGTTTATTCACCACTTCTGGTATTACAGCGCGTCAATTAATGAATGTCAAAATCTCATTCAGGGTTTGCGCCTGTTGCTGTTCACGTGTGATTGTCGCCTCATGATCACCAAACTGGCTGCCGTAATAGCCAAATTGCGAATGATTTGCGCCATCAATGCGCACAAACTTAGCGGCATCGGGTAGTCTGGACCGGTTCGCCAGTACATCGGAGTCATTTGCAACGCCGTCTCGGGTCCCGTAAATCTTGAGGACAGGAATCGAATGCTGAGCAAGTGAGATATCCCGGGGATGCGTCGTGCCAATTAATATCAGCTTGTCGATCATGCCGGGATGTTCGTAAACGAACTGTGCAGCCATCTTTGCCCCCTGTGAATGCCCAGCGAGAATATAGGTCTTTGTCGTATCGTCAAGTAGCCCCAATTCCCAGGGCTTATTGTATCCATACATTGCCATGCGTCCGGGCATCTTTATTAAAAAAACGTGTATGCCGTGCTCGGCAATCTGCCGACAGATGGGCACATAAGCTTTCGGATCCACCATTGCCCCGGGGTAGAAAAACACTACTTTGTCGTAGCTGCCAGATGGAATAAACTGATAATAATCGTCGCTTTTCCACACGCGTACGCGATCGCCGTCTGCCATCCAGGCTGCATCTACACCATGCGACTGATACGAATAAATCAGCCACCCGGTAAAAGTCAGGCCCAAGGTCATCCAAGTGGCACGGAGAATTCTCCTGAATGTCCATGTTATCTTCATAGTCGTTTGTTGCTTGGTTCAAATAATTGCATACACCCTTGGTTCAATCCAGCCGCGCTTGTCGCTAATATAAAAAAGTTTCTATCTGTCGAGAACAAACCGTACACGCTGCTGTAGCATGGGGATCACCTGCTGCTCAAACCAGGGGTTCCTTTTTTGCCAGATTTTATTTCGCGGTGAAGGATGGACGAGCGGAAGACAAGTTGGAAGGTAGTCTGCGAAACGTTTCACCGTTTCGGTCAGTGACGCACCGGTTTTCCCCAAATAGTACTCCTGGGCATATCGGCCGATAAGGATCCGAAGCTCAATATTTGGCATACCAGCAAAAAGTTTTGCATGCCACAGCGGTGCACATTCAGGACGAGGGGGAAGGTCTCCGGACTTACCCCTTCCGGGGTAACAAAAACCCATAGGCACCAGTGCAAACACTGCAGGATTATAAAATTGTTCATCATCGACTCCCAGCCATCTTCTCAATTCGCGGCCGCTCTGATCGTCCCAGGGAATACCGCTTTCATGAACCTTCCGCCCCGGGGCCTGGCCGATGATGGCGATTTTAGACTCGGGAGAAACCTGAATGACGGGATTGGGTAAATGGGGCAAATGCATTCGACAGGTGGTACAATTCCGTATTTCAGCAATTAGGTCTTTCATTCCGACAGCCCTCCCGGAGTAACAGCAGTCAATCCACTCATCCGGTTCTTCCAGTCGAGCAACGCCGCATAGACAGCTTCGTCCCGAATTATATAGTTCAGCATTTCGTTGCACGCATGGTCTTGACGTCCATTATTTTTTTCTAAGATACAATTTTGTATTTGGATACCGAGCGGGTTCCCTTGTAGCATATTTAGTAATACGGATCGAACACCCTCACTAACGCGTAATTGACCTGATTACCCCTCTTTTTTGGCCCATATACACCTTTGATCATTGGCGGCTATCCTGTATGTTTGCATACAATACAAACGAATCAGCCACGCGATACAACGAAAATATTCATACTTTTACATAAGAAATACCTAATTATTATGAAAATTATCAAACGAATCTTGCTGGGCGCCCTAATATTGGTCGTCTTAGCGCTGGTGCTTGCGTTATTTGCGCCCAAACGATTTGATGCAGACGGCGATATCGTAATCAACCGATCAAGTCAGGAGGTTTTCAACTACGTCAAGCACCTAAAGAACCAGGAAAATTATGCCGTATGGTATAAAATGGACCCGGCAGCAACGCGCACGTATTCAGGAGTTGACGGTACGGTTGGCGCTACTGTGGAATGGGACGGGGAGAAAACCGGTCAGGGTCGGCAGGTCATTACCCATATCGTAGACGGTCAGCGCATCGAATCGGAATTGTTTTTTATGGGATCCGACGATCCCGCCAAAGCGCTGCTTACCGTGGAGGAAGAAGGGCCAAATAGCACTGAAGTGAACTGGAGCATTACCGGCGGAACCCCCTACCCACTAAATCTGATGAATTGGTTTATCGATATGGACAAGGATTTTGAGCAGGGACTCCAAAATCTGAAGGAAATCTTGGAATCTCGCCCGGAAACCGGAAGCAAGGCCTATCTCCTTGACTATTTTAACCAAACCACCGAAAACCTTAAAAACAGTGTGGTCGGTTTAAGCGCAGCACAGCTGCAATTCAAACCCTCGGAAGACCGGTGGTCTGTTGGCCAATGCCTTGAGCACATTGTGGCATCTGAGAAAATGTTGTTCGAACTGACCAGGGCGGAACTGGAGAAACCAGCCCAGCCCGGCCGCAAATCGGAGGTAACCGGCACCGAAGCGCAGCTTATAGCGGGTGTGACGGACCGAAGCCATAAATTCAACGCCCCACAGGAGTTACAGCCAACGGGCGTTTACCAAGATGCGGCGACCGCGCTAAAAGACCTCGAAACCGCGCGCGCCGCAGTGTTGACCTACATCGAACAGGCCAATCCCGAAGATCTTCGAAACCACATCAGCGAATCTCCCGCAGGCATTTCAGACGGATACCAGAGCCTGCTGCTTATTGCCGCACATTGCGCCCGCCACACGCTGCAAATTGAAGAAGTAAAGGCAGATCCGGGGTTCCCGAAAAATTAAGCCCAGACGCGGGAGTCCGGTGGTGGCCTAACACCTGGATGACATCCGCGCATTCGCATCGGCAAACCGTACCCCCGCGGAAGTTGTCCGAATGCGCGGACTCAGCATAAAAACGTAACTTTGCCGGATATCAGCACATACATGGTGCTGCACGGCATTTTACATCGCATGCTGTCCGATAACGATCCGATATGAAAATACTCTTTCTGTTCATTATTTTGCTGTTTATGTCAGGCTACCTCTGTTCTTATATGCTGACAAAAAACAACCGGCGATCTTTTCTTTCATCAAAGGCAAGCACCAGTGTCAAACGCTTTGGCATGACCTGCTTTTTCGTCGCGGTACTGCTGTGCTTGGTAATATTATATATTCGGATACGATATTAGTAGCAGATATCAGAAAAAAGTTTATTTTTGCAGCGTAATAACCGGGAAATTAGCTCAGCTGGTTTAGAGCACTACCTCGACAAGGTAGGGGTCACTGGTTCGAACCCAGTATTTCCCACTAAAACCGGGTTTACATACCTGTAAAGCCCATCCCCGATGAGTTAGAATAATACAGCGTCCCTAGCCGGTACTGCAGTCGGTTTCAGCGGGATTCTTGATGGATACACATACATAGCAACCGCCATCCAGCTCAACGTACCCGCCACTTATCCCCTTACCCGTCAGCTGCCGGCCCTACCTGAAGCAGGAAATTTTATATCCTGTCGTATCGCTCTGCCGCCAAGGTGCTGCACCATATACGGAATCGACTTGGCTTTAAGACGGTTTTATAGAGCACGGTGGATTTGACCGGTTGGTAGTATTGCTTTGCGATAACGCGCAGTTCAGCTTTTTTCGGGAGGTTGGCACTGAACGCAGCGCATTGACGCTGAGAGGTCCATGTGTTGAGAACGTTGGTTAACGTCATGCCGCGTCCCGGCTATCATTTCCAAACCGCATTTCCGAAAGTGTATGCTGCGGTGTGCTGTCTGAGTGATCTAGATAAAGAGTATATATTAGTCGCGTTCTTTCTTTTTGGTGCGTTTATGACGAGCTAAGGCTTGGGCCAGAAGGAATTCAATCTGACCATTGGTACTTCTGAATTCTTCCGCAGCCCATTCCTCCAGCGCTTTTAGCATATCTGCGTGTATGCGGAGTGCAAACGCCTTTTTGTCTACTTTTTCGCCCATTGAAACAAATATCTTCTACGGAATACAAAGGTACCAATTAATGATATAATGTACCTGTATTGACCACCGGCGAAACGTTCCGTTCTCCACATAGTACCACCAATAGGTTGCTTACCATAGCGGCTTTCCGTTCTTCGTCCAATTGAATAATATCTTTTTGCGAAAGCTTTTCCAGTGCCAATTCCACCATACCTACAGCACCGTCAACGATTTGTCGCCGAGCGGAAACCACGGCCGTTGCTTGTTGCCGCTGCAACATGGCACTCGCTATTTCCGGAGCATAAGCAAGGTGTGTGATTCGGGCTTCAATTACATCGATCCCGGCCATGGCCAACCGCTCATTCAGTTCAGTTTCCAAGATGCCGCTTACTTGCTGCGCTCCATCTTTCAGCGTGATGATAGCGTCTTCATCCTCGAAATTATCGTAAGCAAATTGATTTGCCAAGTAACGTACAGCCGCCTCGCTCTGAATTTGCACATATTTGCTATAATCATCCACCGCAAACAACGCCTTCGCGGTGTCGCTCACCTGCCATACTACTACGGCAGCGATCTCGATGGGATTGCCCAGTTTGTCGTTTACCTTAATTTTCTGTCCATCAAGGTTTCGCGCCTTTAAGGATACTCTTCGTTTCGCAACGAAGGGATTGACCCAGAAAAAGCCGTCATTTCTCACCGTTCCTTGATATTTCCCAAATAAAATTAAAACTGCGGCTTCATTGGGATTGATAATAAGCAAGCCTTTTAGCATAATTAGGGTGAGTAGAATGCCCGCTACAATAAGACCCGCCGAGGGACTGTAAATGCCATATCCAGCAATTCCAAATCCGGCTAACAGGATAATAAAACCAGGGTATCCTGAAATGACTGTTGTGTTTTTTTCGTTTATCATTGGTTATAAGATATGATGTTATTTTGATATAACAATAATATTAAATTTTATTAACAAATCCAAGATCATCGAATTTTTTTGGAGATAAAAAGGTTTTTGCATAATCGTTTTAGCGTTTTCTGGGCATTCTAGTAAGAAAATTTTATATTTGGCACCGGTATACCTATTCCTGTCAGAAACAGGGTTGGCGCGACCAAACGTAAACATATATACAGACCAATTTAAAATGATTTCTTATCAAATTAAGGAAAACCCGACGGTATACGACGCCATCGTAGTTGGGTCAGGGGCCGGAGGTGGAATGGCTGGATACGTATTAGCCAATGCAGGTCTCAAAGTTTTGATGCTGGAAGCGGGGCCCTTTTTTGATCCGGCAAAAGACGCCCTTCAACTGCGGTGGCCGTGGGAATCGCCACGTAGAGGAGCGGGCACCGTCCGCCCATTCGGTGATTTCGACGCAGCGTATGGCGGGTGGGAACTGGATGGCGAACCGTATACACGTGCCGCTGGAACGGAATTTGAATGGTTTCGCGCCCGTATGCTCGGAGGTCGGACCAACCATTGGGGGCGCATCTCGCTGCGTATGGGGCCCGACGACTTTAGGCCCAAAGACGGTATCACTGACGCTTGGCCAATTACATACGAAGAAGTGAAGCCATATTACGACCGCGTCGACCGGATGATCGGAATTTACGGCACGGTAGAAGGGCTTCCGAATGAGCCGGATGGAATCTTTTTGAAGCCACCTAAACCACGGCTCAATGAGTTGTATATTAAACGTGGTGCGCAAAAAGCCGGGGTTCCGGTAATTGCCGGTCGGGGCGCAGTGCTTACCGAAGCTGCTCCGGAAGTGGAAGGGCGTGGCACGTGTTTCTATTGTGGCCAATGCGGTCGATCTTGCCGGGTCTACGGTGATTTTTCATCATCGTCATGCCTGGTGATGCCGGCAATGAAGACAGGCAATTTAACCGTCGTTGACAATGCTATGGTACGCGAAGTGCTCACCAATGATGAAGGCTTGGCTACCGGCGTCTCCTACGTAAACACACAGGATCTACAGGAATACACTGTTAAAGGCAAAGTGGTCATCCTGGGAGCGAGTGCCTGCGAGAGCGCCCGTCTTCTGTTAAACTCCAAATCGGCCAGCCACCCTGGCGGACTGGCAAATAGCACTGGCTTGGTAGGCCGCTATTTACATGATTCCACCGGCGCCAGCGCCGGTGGCTTCCTACCCCAACTTCTGGACCGGAAGCGGTACAATGAGGATGGCGTCGGTAGCGTCCATATTTATTCGCCTTGGTGGGGCGACAATAGCAAACTAAATTTTCCCCGCGGATATCATATCGAATACGGAGGAGGCCTCCATATGCCGTCCTATGGATTTTTGAACTGGGTACCTAAGGTCAATCACCTGGTGCCTACTGCGGATGGCCAGTCCCGTGAACAGGGCGGCTACGGCACCTCGCTTAAGGCCGACTATCGAAGGTATTATGGGGCGAACGTAGGCATGGCCGGCCGGGGCACGGCGTTGGCTCGCTACGACAACTATTGCGAAATTGATCCGACGCGGGTCGATAAATACGGTATCCCGGTATTACGCTTCCACTACAAATGGGCAAATGAGGAAGTCGAACAGGCCAAACATATGCAAGAAACCTTCAAAGAAATCCTGCATGAGATGGGTGCAGTCGTCACCTCCCCCATGCCCGGACCGGAAACGCTTTACGGCCTTGAAGCACCCGGCAAGATTATTCACGAGGGAGGTACTACCCGTATGGGCGACGATCCGAAGAAGTCGGTATTGAATAGGTGGTGCCAAGCGCACGACTGCCGCAATCTATTTGTGGTGGATGCCGGACCGTTCGTACAGCAGGGCGATAAAAACTTGACCTGGACAATCCTCGCTTTGTCCATGCGAACCTCGGAATACATCCTTAAAGAGCGGAATAAACTGAATATTTAGGAAACGGCAATTATGAACAGAAGAGATTCAATTAAAGCCCTTGGGCTCGCGGCTGCGGGCGGGGCGTTGCTGCTGGAATCGTGCGGCCCGGACACGAAAACAAAAAAGGAAACCGCCACGGGCGGGGAAAAACTGGCGGGCGTGACCGAGCAAGAACACCGGAGAAACCAGCAGCTGGCCGCGGAACGGTTTTTCACCGACCACGAGTTGGCTACTATTGCAGTCCTAGCCGATATCATCATTCCAGCGGATGAGGTTTCAGGCAGCGCAACAGATGCGGGTGTGCCCGATTTTATCGAGTTTATAGTCAAAGATATTCCGGATCACCAAACCCCAATGCGTGGTGGCCTGAAATGGCTGGACGTGCAAAGCCAGCGCCGATATGGACAGGTTTTTATCAAATGCGGGGAAAAACAGCGATTGGAACTGGTTGATAAGATTGCCTATCCGGCTAAAGCAAAACCTGAAACAGCACAGGGAGTAGCGTTTTTTAGCTTGATGCGCGATCTAACGGCTTCGGGCTTCTTCACCAGCGAAATTGGCGTGAAGGACATCGGTTACGTGGGCAACCGCCCCGGGGTGTGGGACGGTGTGCCGGAAGACCTCCTGCAAGCACATGGATTTTCGGATGGATGGGGCTAAGACTGTGTGGATGCTTCTGTCGGCAGAACGCCGGCAGAACGCTTCCTCCTCCTGGTTAGCACCTTCCTAACGATAACCAAGCCGGCCAACATGCACGCTGCGCCGATCAAAAAATGAACCCCAGGTAGCTGAAACGGTGCTTTGTCGGTTGTGAAATAGGCAAATGTACTGTTCATAATCAGCGGCCCGATAATCGTCGTCAGACTCATCAGGCTCGTAAGCCCACCCTGTAGTTCGCCCTGCTGATTTTTGACCACCTGTCCGGCGATAACCGACTGCAACGACGGACCGCAAATTCCTCCGAGGCAGTAAGGCGCCAGAAAGACGAACATCATCCATCCTTCGGTCGCAAATGCAAACAATACCAATCCAAGAGCATACAACGATAAGCCCAAATAAATGCTGTTTTCATTACCGATCTTCGGGGTGATCACGCGGGTTAGCCCACCCTGCACCAATCCGGTCATTACGCCCACAACTGCCAGAGAGATACCGATCATTCCTTCGCTCCAGTTGAACCGATAGATGGTAAAAAAATTCCAGCTGCCCTGTACAGCCTGTGCGCCAAGATAAATCAGAAAGAAACTAATGGCGAGACCACCAATTTCCGAATGCCTGGATAAAAAGCGCAACGACCCCAGCGGATTGGCTCGCTTCCATTCAAATGCACGCCTATTATCCTTTGCCAGCGACTCCGGCAACATGAAATATCCAAATAGACAATTTAATAAACAGAGGGCCGCGGCCGCATAGAATGGCGCCCGAAGTCCCCACGTCGCCAACAGACCACCCAATGCCGGGCCGAGCACAAAACCCAACCCAAAGGCCGCACCAATTAATCCAAAATTCTTGGCCCTAGTGGTTTCATCTATACTAATATCTGCGATATACGACGACGCGGTCGTAAAACTTGCGCCCGTAACACCTGCAATAACCCTTCCGAGAAATAGCCAACCATATGTAGGCGCCCAAGCCAGTACCATGTAGTCGATACCAAAACCGAGGAGCGATAGCAATAAAATCGGTCTTCTCCCATACTTATCACTCAAGTTGCCAACTACCGGCGAGAAAACGAACTGCGTAATCGCAAAGACGGACAGTAGAAAAGCACCATACGTACTGGCTACATTTACAGGTATCCCCTTGAGCTCCGCGATCAAATCGGCCATTACGGGAATTATCAAACCCCAACCCATCACGTCAATGAGTAACGTGACGAAAATAAAGCCCATGGCTGCTCGTGTGGATGTACGCATATTAGAAGCGTTTAAAAAAGCATGCAATATTACGGATATTTTTTCTACGCCCGAGTCGTCAATTTGGGATTCATTGGCGTATAAATAAAAAAAGTGCCCCTGTTTTCACAGAGACACTTGTCTGATGTGCCCGGAGAGAGACTCGAACTCTCAAGGGACTGCTCCCAACGGCTTCTGAGACCGCAACGTTTACCAATTTCGCCATCCGGGCGGCACGGTTCGAATCTTATTTAATCCGCGGTGCAAATATATACTTTTAATGGAAAAGTTGATAACGGATATTAAAATTATCCATTATCAACTTAACCTTTCCCGCTTCACTCTTCTTCGTCGTCCGTATGCAACATGTCTTTATGTGCATCCGGATTATAAGTAGCCTGAAGTTCGGCCAGTTTCTTTTTGCCATATGCCATTTTGGTTATGAGCACAAACAATACAGGCACTATGAATATAGCAAAGAACGTGGCGATCAGCATCCCGCCGAAAACGGTCCACCCAATGGTTTGACGGGCTATAGCGCCAGCTCCGGCAGAGTACATCAGGGGCACGATGCCCAAAATAAACGCTAGAGATGTCATTATAATTGGCCGTAACCGCAACCTTACCGCCTCCAAGGTTGCCTTCAACAATCCCATTCCAATGTCCACCCGCTCCTTGGCAAATTCGACGATCAAGATCGCGTTCTTCGCAGCTAGACCGATGATCGCCACCAATCCAATCTGTGCGTAGATGTTATTGTCCAGACGGGGAAGAAAGGTCAACGCCAGGATCGCACCGAATACGCCTAAGGGAACAGACAAAAGGATGGAAAATGGTACCGACCAACTCTCATACAACGCAGCAAGAAGTAAAAACACAAATAGGATACATAACGCAAATATCATAACCGTCATGTTGCCCGCTTCTTTCTCCTGGAGACTCAACCCGGAAAACTCATAGGTGTATCCCGCACCCAGTGTCTGCTGCGCGGTTTCTTCCAGGGCACGCAAAGCGTCACCACTACTATATCCGGGGGCTGCGCTTCCACTTATTTCGATGGTCCGGAAAATGTTGAAGTGGTTGATGATCGACGGACTTTCAACGACGTCGTACGATACAAGGGTGTTTAGCGGAACCGGACTACCCTGTTGGTTTTTCACGTACAGTCTACCAATGTCCGCAATATCCATACGGAAAGCGGTATCAGCCTGCGATACAACGCGAAAGCTTCTTCCATAGCGCGTAAAGTCATTTACATAGCTACTGCCGAGAAAAGACGAAATGGTCCGGTATACTTCCGAGACCGGTACGCCCATCCGCTTAGCCTGCTCCCGATCTACTTTGACCAGATAATTTGGTGTCCGCGAATTAAACAAGGTATAAGCCATACCAATTTCCGGGCGTTGATTTACGGCCATCAGAAACCGGCCTACCTGCGCTTCAAAATCTTTGATGTCTCCGCTACGTTGATCAATCAGCTGCATGCTGAAACCGCCCGTAGCCCCTAAACCCGGGATAGCAGGTGGAAGAACCGCTAAAAAGGACGCCTGCTGAAGGCCGGCATATTTTTGCTGGATACCCGCCACTATTTCCTGTGCAGTACGGCTGCGTTGATCCCATGGATGAAGCTGAACGAAGTAAGTCCCACCGTTAGGCTTAAATGATCGATTTAACAGGTTGATCCCTGCGATACGCATGACATTTTTAACTTCCGGATTTTCCCTTCGGATCGAATCAGAAAGTGCGTCCAATAAGTTTGCCGTACGCTCCGACGACGCGCCCTCAGGCAGCGTAACCCCCACAAGGAAGACCCCCGCATCTTCCGTCGGAATAAATCCAGTTGGCTTGGTGGCAAACAGGCCTATTGTGCCCACATAGATACAAATAAGGAGAATGATCACCAGCGGAGCACGTTTAATAACGCTTCTCACACCGTTGGAATACCTACGCGTGACCCGCTCAAACCAAGTATTAAAACGATAAAATATCCGATTGATACCAGTTGAATGCTCGTTAAACTGCATCGGTTTGAGCAGCAGTGAACACAACGCCGGCGTGAGCGACAGGGCAATAAACGCAGACAGTAAAACCGATACCGCGATCGTGATCGCAAATTGTTGGTAAAGCTGGCCGACCATACCCGGAATAAAGCCTACGGGTACGAAAACAGCGGCCAGAATTAATGCAATAGCGATAACCGGAGCCGTGATTTCCTTCATGGCGCGCCGTGTGGCCTCTGGTGCCGACAATTTATCGTGATCGATATAATGTTGTACCGCTTCCACAACGACGATGGCATCATCCACCACAATACCGATGGCCAGCACGAACGCAAGCATGGTAAGGTTATTAATGGAGAATCCGAAAAGATTGAAGAATATAAACGTACCGATGATCGATACCGGTATCGCGAGTATAGGAATGAGCGTAGCCCGCCAGCTCTGCAGAAATATAAAGACTACAAAGGTTACCAATATCAAGGCCTCAATCAGCGTGTGAAGAACGTTCGCAATGGACTCCTGCACCACAGTGACGGTTTCATAGTTGACCACGTAATCCATATCACTCGGGAAGTCGGCTTTCAACTGTTCAAGTGCTTCATAGATCCCTTCGGCTGTTTCGACGGCGTTCCCACCCGGCATCTGGTTTATCATCATACCTGAGGCCGTGATTCCGTTAAGTTTGTTCGTAATGGAGTACGCAAACTCACCCAATTCGATCCGTGCTACATCTTTGAGGTATACAAGTGAGCCATCCGCGTTGGTTTTGATAATAATCTGTTCAAACTGCTCTTCCTGGTTTAGGTCACTGTCAAGAATAACGGGATACTCGAACACCTGGGTATTTACCTGCGGCCGTGCACCCACACTACCGCCCGGCATACGGATATTCTGTTCCTGAATGGCGGCGTTTACATCGGCCGGCGTTAACCCGAGATTGGCCAGTTTGTTGGCGTCCAGCCAGACACGCATACTGAACGGCTGGCCAAATGCCATGACGTCACCAACACCTTTGACCCGCATGAGTGCGTCACGAACGTATAAGTTGGCATAGTTGGCCAAAAATTTCTGATCCCGCGTGCCATTTGGCGAAATCAACGAGATCATCATCAGGGCGTCGGTGTTGGCCTTGCGGGTAATCACACCTAGACGGCGGACAGCCTCCGGCAACGCCGGTTCCGCGATTCCAACCCGATTCTGAACGTCAAGTGTGGCGATGTCGATATCCGTACCGACATCAAAGGTTACCGTAATTGCAGACCGCCCGTCAGACGTACTGTTAGAGGTCATGTAAGTCATGCCCGGCGTACCGTTGATCTGACTTTCGATGAGCGTGGTCACCGTTTGCTCTACCGTCTGTGCGTCAGCCCCGGTATAGGTCGCTTGCACCTGCACAGTGGGAGGTGAAATATTCGGATACTGACTGATGGGGAGCGTGGTAATCGAAATAATCCCAATGATCGTGATGAGCACCGAGATAACGATCGAGGTGACGGGTCTTCTTATGAATACTTCTGAAATCATATTGTTTCTGTCCTAATTCTTTGAATCGTAATTCGTGCTTATTTGGTTTGTGATGGCTCGCCGGGTTGCACTTTTGCACCGGGGCGTAGATTGATGATACCGTCTGTGACAACCTGTTCGCCCGTTTTTAGACCGTCGGTGATCACGACACGGTCTCCTACTTTAATGCCAAGGCGTACGCTCCGTTGCTCCACGGTACTGCTGTCGGTGACTACATATACGGAAGTTTGACCCAGCTGCTCGGTAACAGCCCGGTACGGAATGACCGGTTGCGGCGTTCCCGAAGTCCTGCGAATATGGACGGTGGTGTTCATGCCTGACAGCAACAGGTTATCGTCGTTGGAAAAGCTAGCTCGTACCGTAATTGTTCCGGTGGTCCGATCCACAGCGCGGTCAATCGCCGTGATGCGACCCGGATGGGGATACAAACGGTTCCCCGGCAAGCTCAGCATGATGATGGAGTCGCGAACGACTGCATCGGAGTTTCTAAGTGCGTTGAAATGGGCGATCTCACTTTCGCCTACCGGAAAATCCACCGCAATTGGGTTCGTAGACGATATGGTATTCAACAATGTAGTGCCGGCACTCACCAATGCTCCCATACGCACCTGCGAAATACCGATCGTTCCATCAAACGGTGCGACGATCACCGAACGGTTAAGGTTCGTAGCAGCTGTGGTCAGCGCCGCGCGTGCCGATGCCAACTGGGCCTCTGCATTATTAAAATCTGTTTCAGCATAGTCCAGCGTCTGCTTCGCAATGGCATCCTGCTCGGCCAGTTTCCGATACCGCTCCACATCGCGTTTTACCCTTGCCAAATTGGCTTCGGCAATTGCTAGATTTGCCCGCGCCTGCTCTTCGGCCGCAGCGTAGCGCGTACGGTCGATTTCGTACAACTTCTGACCCCTTGATACCGTGGCGCCATCAGCTACAAAAATCCCTGTTATGTAGCCGCTGACTTCCGCCCGGAGGTCGGTTTCATTAAGTGCGACGACATTGCCCGGATAAGACTGGACCCCGGTGACATTTTCTTCAACAACTTCGGCTGTAGTCACCTGGACAACCTGTTGTCCGGGAGCCTGTTTTTGCTGCCGGTTACCGCATGAAGAAGCGACTACGCTTGCTGCGATCAATAGAACGAATGCGATGTTATTGGTATTCATGGTTATAGCTTTCAACGATGATGTATTATAATTCTGATTAGTTATGTGTTTCAATATTGCCCAACGCTTGCAGCACGTCGAGTTTACCGGACAAGACGGCATACAGGGCATTCAGGTAGTTGATTTGTGAAGTACGAAGATCCGTTTCAGCAGTCATCAAGTCGAGATACGTCTTGATTCCTTCGTCGTATTGAAGCTTGATAGTGTTGTACACTTCCTCGGATAACTCCACGTTGCGCTTCGCCGTACGCCAATCGTTTAGATTCGCTTTATAAGTCGCCATAGCGAGTTGGTACTGCGAGTTAATTTGATTTCTCAGGTCAACTAAATCCCAATCGAGGCGGCTTTCCAGGAGCTGAGACCGACGAATTTCGTGTATCCGCCTACCTCCCTGAAATATCGGCAGATTCAGTGTTAATCCGAAAACCGACCGAGGAAAATCACGATTAAACATTTCCGAAAAACGATCGTCTCGATAGTCCCACGCGTAATTATAAAACGCCGACAGACTCGGCAGGAACGTCCATTTATTATACTGCGTATTCAATTGTTGCAACTGCCTTACTGTCTGCAATTGCTGGAACTCGACACGCCGATTGTAATCAACCAGCAGCGTAGTATCCAGCAGCATTTCGCGCTCCATCGACTCATAGTCGAAAGACAACGAAAGCGGTTGCTCCGGGGTTAGACCGATAAGCTCCTTCAGGTAGGCATATTTGTAGTTTAGCAGCTGCATCACCCGTTTTTGCTCCGCACGGATGTTGCTCAGCGAAATTTCGGCGCGCTTGTAGTCCGTGCGGTCTACAATACCCGTTTCGTACCGCGCCCTGGCGTCGTTCAACTGCTTTTGAACACGTTGGATGTTTTCCTGAATGATGGCGAGCTGTTCTTCGCTGGTGAGGATGTCGTAGTAGCCCTTGCTCACTTCTACTACGGTATTAATTTTACTGTTTTCGGTATTCAATGCGTTCTGCTCCCGTATGTACTTGGCCGCCTTCGACGCCTGAAGCAGCCCGGGATTCAGCAGCTGTTGGTCGGCTTGCAATACCAGTGCACCAACATTCCGTTGACCCATACTGATCACCTGGTCGCCAATTACCGCAGTTGGAATCTTGATATTTCGATTATAGGAAGCATTTGCATTAACTTGCGGGAACCACTGCGACAGCGCTGAGGCAATCTCCCGCTCACCGACTTCCTCGTCGATTTTAGCCTGATGCACCGATGCACGGTTTTCCAACGCAAAATTAATGAGGTCCGGTAACGTGGCTTCTTCAGGAAGGCCCCCCGCATCCTGAGCATGAGCACCTAAAGAAAGGCCACAGCCTACAGCAAATAAAATAGAGTAAACCAGTTTGTTTATATTCATATGTATGATCATTATGCTAAGATGTTTTAATGCCGTCCCAAATTATTCCGGCTGTCTGTTTCATATCCTCTTCACGAAAAGTATAATGCCCGTTGATGTGACGCTTGGCTGTCGCTGCTACAGTGCCAAGAAACGCCGCACTAATAATGTTGAGATCGAGGGGTTTAATCTGTCCGGACGCAACCCCGCTATACAGGAAACGGGATACTTCATCCTGAAAACAGATGCTGTTCTCCGCATACACCTGCTTTATAAAGGGCGATGACGAAAACTGTTCCAGGAAACTTAACACCTCCGGATGCCGGATGTAGTATTTCACGAAGTTTATCCATATCGCCACAAACCTATCTGCGTACAAAAGATTGATCTCATCTGGTTTAAAGATCGCCTTCTGAATTCGCTCTTTGCAGTAAACGAACAATTCGATAATCAGTTCCTCCTTCGACGTAAAATAATGGTAAATGGTTCCGGTGGCCACACCAGCCTCCTGTGCAATCTGGCTCATCGGAGTGCCATGAAATCCGTACTCCTTGATTAATTTCAGGGTGCTGTCGAAAATGGCCTGTCTTTTCTCTGCGGAAGTATTCAATTGAACGTTCATTCGGCCGCAAAAGAAAAGAAATAATATGAAAAATTCACTATCGCGGTGTGTTAATAACGAAAATTTGACAATATAAGTCAGGGAGTCAACCGTTGTCATATGTAAAAGTAAATGTTTACTTTTGCATATTATTTAGACGTAAAAAAATTTACACGTTGACATTTAGCGATTTTAATTTCCACGAGACACTCTTTGAGGGCCTCGACAGCATGGGGTTCAGGACACCCACTCCGATACAGGCCGAGACTATTCCGATAATTCAGCAACAACATGACTTAATTGCCTGCGCACAAACCGGCACAGGCAAGACGGCAGCTTATTTACTGCCGGTCATGGATGCGATTTGCCGGATGGAAAGTCGGCCCACAATAAGCGCATTGATCCTCGCGCCTACCCGCGAGTTGGCCATGCAAATTGACCAGCAGGTAGAGGGCCTCGCCTATTTCACCGGAATTACATCAATTGCGGTGTACGGCGGCGGCGATGGCATCGGCTATGAACAGCAGCGGCGGGCGTTACGCGAAGGCGTGGATATTGTTATCGCAACACCTGGCCGACTGATCGCCCATATGAGTTCGGGTACCGTTAAGTTGGAAGAGATTAAATTCCTGGTTCTCGATGAGGCTGATCGCATGCTGGATATGGGTTTCAAGGATGACATCAATCGGATTGTGCGCCAGGTCGCTACCGAGCGGCAAACCATGCTCTTTTCGGCCACCATGCCGCCGAAGATCCGGTCGTTCGCCAAGACGTTACTTAAGCACCCAAAACAGGTCAACATCGCGATATCGAAACCCGCCGAGGGTATAAACCAACAACAATATCGATTGTCGGATGAACACAAAACGCCGTTGCTCAAACAAATCTTGTCAAGTGGTCAATTCAAAAGTGTCATCGTATTTTCTTCTACCAAAGAAAAAGTAAAAGCACTGGGACGCGAGCTTCAACGAATGAACCTGTCTGTACAGCCCTTCCATTCGGATCTGGGACAAGAGGAACGCGAAAAGATATTACTGAGATTCAAGAACAAGCAGTTACCTATCCTGATCGGTACCGATGTACTGTCGCGGGGGATTGACGTGGAAGGTATAGACCTTGTCATTAATTATGACGTACCACCGGATCCTGAAGACTACATCCATAGGATCGGCCGGACCGCGCGTGCGGCGAAAACAGGCACGGCGATCACGTTTGTCAATCAGCGGGATTCCCGGCGTTTTGCCGCAATAGAGAAGCTGATGGACCGGGCAGTCCCGGAAATGCCGGTTCCCGAGGAATTGGCGAAGAATACTCCGCTGCCGGAAGAATCAAAAAAACCCCGGAGACGCGATAAAAAGCGTCGATTTCCCCGATCTGCCAAGCCTGAAAAGTCGCAGTAGTAAAATAGTGCGGCCTTAAAAAACAAAAGCGAAACTAATCGTATTAATAGTTAGTAAATAACTGATTTCTGTATTAATTTTGCGCACGCAAAAGAAAATGACAAAAAAAAATAAAAAAAACGTTAAAGAAGTCGATGTGGTGCTCATTGGAGCAGGCATTATGAGTGCGACACTGGGTACACTCATCAATGAATTGCATCCCAGCGCCAGCATTGAAATTTTTGAACGGCTTGATGAGGTGGCAGCCGAAAGTTCCGATGCATGGAACAATGCCGGAACCGGTCACTCGGCACTTTGTGAACTCAATTATACGCCCCAGCTCCCTGATGGCTCAATCGATGTCAGCAAGGCAATTAAAATTGCTGAAGCTTTTGAAGTGTCCAAGGAATTTTGGTCTTATCTGGTAGCCAAAAAGCTGATAGACCGACCCGACAGATTCATTCGAAGTATTCCTCACATGAGCTTCGTGTTTGGTAACGAAAACGTTGCCTTCCTTCGGAAGCGGCACGAAACGATGAGCAAGCATCATCTTTTTCAGGGCATGGAGTATACCGAAGACCATGAAGTATTGAAGCAGTGGATTCCTTTGATTATGGAAGGCCGTAGTCCCGACGAGGTCCTGGCGGCTACCAAAATCGACATTGGAACTGACGTCGACTTCGGAGAGCTGACGCGAGCGCTGTTCTTCCATTTGGTACAGCGAAAAGGAATAAAACTCCGTCTGGCTAATGAGGTTCGCGACATCGAGCGGGCAAAGGACGGCCGGTGGGACGTAACGGTCAAAAACCTGACGACAGACAAAAAACGCAAGTTTCGTGCGAAGTTCGTATTCATTGGCGCAGGTGGTGGATCGCTTTTACTCCTGGAAAAATCGGGTATTCCGGAAGCAAAAGGTTTCGGCGGTTTTCCAGTGAGCGGCCAATGGCTGAGATGTACCAATCCGGAAGTCATCGCGGCGCACCATGCCAAGGTGTATGGCAAAGCAGCAGTGGGCTCGCCCCCAATGTCTGTACCGCACCTCGATACGCGCGTCATCGACGGTAAAACGGCCCTTCTTTTCGGTCCCTACGCCGGATTTTCCACCAAATTTCTCAAAAACGGTTCGTGGCTCGACTTGGCATCTTCCATTAAACTGAATAATATCCGGCCGATGCTCGCTGCCGGCATGGATAACCTTCCGCTCACCAAGTATCTTATTGATCAGGTAAGGCAGAGTGCCGACGACCGGCTGGCGGCCCTGCGGGCCTACGTCCCAACGGCACGAAAAGAAGATTGGGAACTCGAGATTGCGGGCCAGCGGGTGCAGGTAATTAAAAAAGACGAGAAGCATGGTGGCGTGCTTGAATTCGGAACCGAGGTGGTGAGCAGCGCTGACGGTTCTATCGCTGCCCTCCTTGGTGCTTCGCCAGGCGCTTCCACTTCAGTATCGATCATGATTGGGTTGCTGGCGCGGTGCTTCCCCGAGCGGGCGAAAACGCCGCAATATCTGGACAAGTTGCACGAAATGATTCCTTCTTATGGTCTCTCCCTCGCTGCAGACGAACAGCTATGTAAAGAAACCCGGGCGCGCTCCGCGGCTATGCTACAGCTCGACCGAACCGGCGAGCTGGTTTGGCCATAGTCAAAATTACTTCATATACAAAGCCGTGTCCTAATCGACGCGGCTTTTTTGTTTTCTAACAATTTACCGTTATCTTCGTCGCACTTATGGGGTGCTTCATCGCAAGCTGAGATTATACCCAATGGAAGACGGGCCTACCCAGTGCATCGCTTCCATACACCTGATCCGGGTAATGCCGGCGTAGGGACTGTGTTTACCGCTTCGTTTTGAATGTAGTATGCTTCCATAAGTATGTATTGCCAGTGACGCATTAACATACGGTATATGAAATTAACTGAATGGATTCACCAACTCGGAATCGAACTGACCGCAACGCCGCTGCTGCATTGGATAGGCGTCTTATGCGGTGTTATACAGGTGTTGCTTGCCAAAGCAAACAACGTATTACTTTATCCCTTTGGTATCGCAAGTATACTGATCACCATCTACGTGCTGTACGACGCTGGGCTATATGCCGAATTGCTGCTAAACGGTTATTACCTGGTCATGAGCATATACGGTTGGATATACTGGATGAAACGTCCGAATGCCGAACCGGTGCCGGCAACCTATTCCGGTAAACGGGATTGGTTCATTACGTCGTTAATCGTTGGCGTCGGCTTCCCGATGTTGTATTATACGTTGATGCATTTTACCGACTCCACCGTACCGGCATGGGATGCGTGGGTAAGTGCGACTGCCTGGGCCGGCATGTGGCTCCTCGCAAAAAGGAAGATTGAAAATTGGGTTTTGTTGAACGTGAGCAATGCTTTCGCCATACCGCTGCTGATTCACAAAGATCTGCACCTGTTCGCCCTGCTGACACTATTTCTCTTTGTCGTTGCCATATTTGGATACTTTCAATGGCGACGCATTATTTATACACAAATAGAATTGACGAATCACAGGAATGAAGAATTTTAACGAAATCCAGTCGCCTGTCGGAGAACTACTTGTCGAAACACTGCGCGGCCTTGCCGCAGCGGCCGAAACCGAAGGAAGGCTTACCTCCAAACAGCTGGAGCTGATTTACGTCCATCGCTGGCTTAAACTGTTCGTCCCGGAAGAACTCGGCGGTCTCGCGTTGAGTGTCCCCGAAGGCGTACGGTTAGAGGAAGAACTAGCGCGTATTGACGGCAGTTTGGGATGGACGGTTACACTTTGTGCCGGGGCGAACCTATTCGTCGGATATATAGAGCCCGCTATCGCAAAGCTGGTGTTCACCGATCCAAAGGTGTGCCTTGGGGGCAGCGGTAAGCCTTCCGGGACAGCAGTGGCCAAAGATGGCGGATACGAAATAACCGGAAAGTGGCACTATGCGACAGGCGCACCTCACAATACACATTTTACGGCCAATTGCGTCGTCGAGCAGGATGGACGGCCCGTGCTAAACAGCGAAGGAGAGCCTCTCATAAAATCGTTTTTCTTCGATGCGGCCGACGTGCGCATATTGCCCGTCTGGAATGCGTTTGGACTCAGGGCAACGGCCAGTCATTCATTTGAGGTCAATAAGCTTTGGGTAGCTCCAAACCGGTCATTTGTGATCTCCCCGGAAAACGCGACGATAGCCCCCCCGCTATACCAGTATCCCTTCCTACCGTTTGCACAGACGACATTGGCGGCCAATACGCTCGGGATGGCGCGACATTTTTTGGAGTGCTGCAATGACATCGCGTCTTCGAAACGCGACGACCCCGCCGGCGTTGCGTTGTCGGAATTGACCGACATCGGACACCAACGGTTAATGGAAGTCCGCCAAACTTTTTATGAAACACTCGATCGTTCTTGGGAGGCATTGATCCAGCATGGACAAATTTCAGAAAACATCCTGCACGCCATTGCCAAGACGAGCCGCTCGCTGGTCGAAATTTCACATCAAACAGTCATTTCGCTATATCCCCACTGTGGCATCGTCGCGGCGGATGCTTCATCGACTATCAACCGGATATGGCGGGATATCTTTACTGCAAGTCAGCACAGTCTATTTCGAAGATAGGCTCCGCGGTCGCTAGCGTTTGATCATTCTGGCTACAAAAAGTGTGTCGGCACGGCGATGGTAACCCGTCAGAAGAGCCTGCTCTTCCAATTCTAAGGGATACCGGTCCTGTAAGTACGCAACCGTTTGCTCGTTTTCAGCAGCAAAAACCGAGCAGGTAATGTAGATGAGTGGTTTGCCTGGCTTAAGGTGTTTTATTACGTTGCCCGCAACCCGTCTTTGTAAGCCGGCAAAGGTATCTATACGTGTAGCATCAAACGCTTGGACCATCTCGGGTGTACGCGCCCATGTGCCGGAACCAGAGCACGGCACATCCAGTATAATGCCGTCAAACCGCTCATTACCCAGTACTGAATCCGCAGCATTGGTTAGGTCGATGATTTTTCGCCGATACGAGCGGAAACCGGCAGCATCAAACCGCTCGTCGAGGTTGCGCAGTATACTGTTTCGGATATCCGAAACCAAGAGGTCGACAGTTGGACACATATCCAGCATTAACAGTGACTTCCCCCCTGCCCCCGCACAGGCGTCCCACCACGACTCTCCCGGAGCAGCATAGAAATAGTTGCCCGTCAGCTGCGATGACGCATCCTGCACCTCGTATTTACCGACGATTGCCGGTATGCGGTTGAGCGCTGTTCCATTCGGCAAGGCTAGCGTATCATCGCCTATTCTTTCGAAGGTGATCCCGTTTCGGGATAATTCGGCCATTACGGAATCCCGATGGGGGGAACGCAACCGGATAAAGAGGTCGGGCTGTATAAATAAGCTGTCCACAAAGGCATTTTTATCCAATTGAGCCGACAAATGCGCGGTATACGGGAATACATCTGCCTGCCGAAATGACGTATGCGCCTCCAAAAAAGTTTTTTTTTCCAACAGGGAAGCAGAGACCAGGGCTCGCCATTCAGGTTTTAGAAATTCAACAACCGCACTTTCTGTACTACAAAGCAACTCGGCGATTGCCAACCGCTCTACGACAGAAGCGGCAGCGGCAGCGTGTCCAATTCTGAAATAATGGTACAGCAGACGGGTGGTCATTCGCCTGTCCGAACTCCCCATCTGCCTATTTTGTTTATAAAATGCCGTAAGGAAGCGAGCCAGTGGCTCTCCTTCGGCATATGCCTGCAATAAACGCTCAAACGTGCGGAGGTGTTGCGCTATACGCTTTTCATTGAACACGGCGGCTGATCAGTTGACGGGATGGAAATCACCACCTCGGTATTCCATAATCCAGATATGCCTATTTACATATCCCCAATTTGGGTTATATTCAAACTTAAAAGCATTATGCAGACCTTGGTAAACTTCGTCCGTTACATGCTGGCGGTAGGTTTCACCATGCTTTGCCAGTAACCCTCCAAAATAATAAGCTGCATCAAAACCTTTATACGCGAACTCAGTAGGTGCAATGCCAAAATCCTGTCGGTATTGGGCATTAAACTGCTGGATCTTTGCTGAATTCCTGTCGACGTAATAAGACGACGTCACCGTGGTACGAAATCCGCTAAGGCCGTCTACATCGTCAAACGCCAGTTTCGTCCAGTTCGGATGTCCAAATAAGCGGATGTCATAAGAAAGATCATTTTGTAACGTACGGAGATTGGCCAAGATCGGAGCAATTAAGTATTCATTGGTTGTGCCAATTACCACGAGGTTTTTACCATTTAAATGTACGCTACTTTCTAAACTTGCCTGGTCGTTGACTTCTGCCAAATTGATCTGCTTATTACGTTGCTGAATCTGGGATTTTAACGGCGCGAGAAACTGTCTGCTCGCCGCATCATCGGTTTGGTAAATTAAAACCGCGTCGCCGGGCTGATACTGCCGAACAATGTAATCGGCCAAAGCCTCCACGTGAGCCATTATCGGAGCCGTAAGGGTGACGAGGTTCGGAAGGTTGAATTCCGTAGGCATACTGGCAGCCAAGGGCGAAATCTGTAATGTGTTTTTATCAAGTTCGGCATTGAAGCCGAACACTTGGATTTCCTTCGGGTATACCGGACCAACAATTAATGCTGCATTGTGGACGTCGTCCAGCCTTGCGATTCGCGTGTTCTCTGCTACGTCGTCTCGTGTGTCCACTACGTTGACTTTAAAGCTGACGCCTTTAGCGGCCAATGCGTCAAGCCCCATCTTGAAGCCCTGGTAGAAGTCGAGGGCCAGAGCAGAACGCCGGATGTCTGCGCTACTCGGCGCATGTTGATTGGCTTTGTCCAGTTGGAACGGCAATAGCAATGCGATGTTATTGACGTCGACGGCCTCGGACGCTTCTTCTGCAGGTGTTTCTTCCGTAGTTTTTTCCGTGGGTGTTTCAGGCTTTGTCTGCGTATTACCACCGGGACGCAATACCCTTACTTTGGGCGTGCATCCGAAAATGAACACGAGCAGCGTAAGGAGCAGCAGCCTATTCCCATTCAATCGTAGCCGGCGGTTTCGAACTAATATCATATACAACCCTGTTTATCCCTTTTACGTGATTAATGATCTCATTGGATATCTTTGCCAGAAGCTCATAAGGCAGATGTATCCAGTCTGCAGTCATACCATCCAATGAGCCTACGGCCCGCAATGCCACTACATGCTCATACGTGCGTTCGTCGCCCATCACTCCCACGGATTGAACCGGCAGAAAAATCGCGCCGGCCTGCCAGACGCGGTCATACCAGCCCGACTCGCGCAGATTACGCAGATAGATGTCATCTGCTTCCTGCAAAATCCGTACCCTTTCCGAAGTGATTTCGCCTAATATACGAATCGCTAGCCCCGGGCCCGGAAATGGGTGTCGGCCCAGGATATTGGGCGCAATGCCCAGTGCCTTACCTACTTTCCGAACCTCGTCTTTAAAGAGTGTATTGAGTGGTTCGACGACCTTCAACTTCATGAAATCAGGCAACCCCCCTACATTATGATGGGATTTGATTGTTGCCGAAGGACCTTTAACGGACACGGACTCGATCACGTCGGGATAAATCGTTCCCTGTCCCAGCCATTTTACCTCCACACCAGCGGGAAGCTCCGCTTGGACGGCATGCGCTGCGGCGTCGAATTCGTCAATAAATGCACCTCCGATAATCTTTCTTTTTTGCTCCGGCTCGCTGACGCCGGACAGCTTTTCGTAAAAGCGGTCCTTAGCATTTACCCCATTGATATTGAGCCCCATATGTTGATAAGACTCAAGCACTTGTTCATATTCCCCCTTACGTAGCAAACCATGATCTACAAAAATACAATGTAGGTTACTACCGATCGCCTGATGGAGCAATACCGCTGCAACCGTCGAATCCACACCACCCGATAAAGCCATGATTACATGATCGTTACCCAGCTTTTCTTTCAGCGATGCTACGGTCGTATCTACGAATGCGTCTGCAGTCCATGACGGTGTACAGCCGCAAATATTGACTACAAAGTTCTTTAAAAGCGTCGAACCATCGGTACTGTGCGTGACCTCGGGATGGAACTGAATTCCGTAAGTTCTTGTATTGCGAACGTGATAAGCAGCAACACGGACTTTGTCCGTACTTGCGATTACATCAAAATTATCGGGTATCGCCGCTATAGTGTCGCCGTGCGACATCCATACCTGAGAATCGACCGGTATATCGGCGAGGAGCGGATTCGTGTGGTCTACATGATGCAGCTGCGCCCGGCCGTATTCACGGATCGTGGAAGCGACCACTTCACCCCCGGAGTGCTGGGCCATATATTGCGCACCGTAGCAAACCCCCAACACCGGGAATTGCGCCTGTAGCGAACGAAAATCTATATCAGGTGCGTCTTCCTGACGTACCGAATAAGGGCTTCCTGAAAGGATAACTCCCCGAACATCGGCATCAAAATCCGGAAGGTGGTTAAACGGGTGGATTTCGCAATATACATTGAGCTCCCTCACTCGACGCGCAATCAGCTGGGTATATTGCGAACCGAAATCAATGATGATAATCTTTTCTGGCATGGGCCAAAGGTACGGATTAGCTTGGAGATTTTGTATGCCAATGCGTTTCATTTTTGAGGTCGTCAGCCACAAAAACGGGATCTTTACCGGCTTTCTTTTGTTTACGGTAATCGGCCAGTGCACGCAGCGCGGGTTTGCGTAACAACAAGATAGCGATCAGATTTAACCACGCCATGAGACCGACACCAATATCGCCCAATGTCCAAGCCATTTCAGCGGTCCGCACACAACCATAATACGTCGCGCCCAAAATTAAAATCCGTAGCGCCCATACGGCCCATTTATGCCTTCCCCGTGCATCCAAGTAGCTTAAATTGGTCTCGGCCATGTAGTAATATGCCATAATGGTGGTAAAGGCAAAAAACAGCAATGCTAACGCTACAAAGCCAGCGCCCAAACTTGGAAAATGGTGGGCGATCGCGTGTTGGGTGTATTCCGATCCGATCTCGGCTCCCGGTAAATTTTCTACCAGGTAACCCCCTTCGGGATTGGCAACGTTATATTTTCCGGTGAATAAGATCATGAAAGCGGTGGCGGTACATACAAACAGCGTATCTACATATACCGAAAATGCCTGCACCAGCCCTTGCTTAGCGGGATGGGTCACTTCAGCTGCGGCCGCGGCATGTGGCGCAGTCCCCTGCCCTGCTTCATTGGAATAGATACCTCGCTTTACACCCCATGAGATCGCCATTCCAAGCACACCGCCGAATGCCGGTTCAAGGTCAAAAGCAGAACGGAAGATGAGCCCTATTATGGCCGGGATTTGATTAAAATTAAGGATAATGATAACTACGGCCATCAGGATATAAGCACCCGCCATGAAGGGCACAACCACCTCGGCGACCTTGCCGATCCGCTTGATACCGCCGATGATGATCAATCCAATTAACACGATAAGCGCGACACCCGTATAGACGACTGGGATATCAAAAGCGTTCTGCATGCTCAGTGCGATACTATTGCTCTGTACCCCAGGCAGGAAAAAGCCAGTACTCAGTATGGTCACTACGGCGAAGGCAATGGCATACCACTTCATACCCAGCCCCTTTTCGATGTAAAAAGCCGGACCGCCACGATACTGGCCGTCCTTCACCTCCTTATAAATCTGTCCGAGGGTCGCTTCGATATAAGCGGAGGCGCTCCCTAGAAAGGCAATCGTCCACATCCAAAACACCGCCCCCGGTCCGCCGAAGGCGATGGCGGTAGCTACGCCGGCAATATTTCCTGTGCCAATACGTCCGGATAATGCCAGTGCAAATGCCTGAAAAGACGACACGCCCTTTTCAGAAGCCGCCCCTCCGAACAAAAGTTTGACCATGTCCTTCAGGTACCGCACTTGCAAAAACCGCGTGGCAATTGAAAAGTAGACGCCAGTGCCGATACAGAGGACGATCAATGCGTTGCTCCACAATAAATCGTTAACAGTCTTGATTAGTTGTTCCATAACGGGTTTAGTTTGTGTTTTAGGTTTATGTAAAAAAAAAAGCCAGAGCACCCAATAAGGCGTCTGGCAGGTTATATCATTTTAATCGTTCACTTAGAGCTTACTATTGACATTCACTGCATTAAGCTCTTCAAACGCTTGAGTAAGCCGCTGTACGAAGTTTTCTTCCCCCTTGCGAAGCCATACACGTGGATCGTAGTACTTCTTGTTGGGCGAATCCGGACCATCCGGATTGCCTATCTGGCTTTGCAAATAGCCCTCATTTTTCTGGTAATAATGGCGTACGCCGTCCCAAAAAGCCCATTGCATATCCGTATCAATATTCATTTTAATAGCGCCGTACGATATTGCCTCCCTTATTTCTTCAGGTGACGAGCCGGATCCACCATGGAAAACAAAGTTGACCGGCTTCTCGATGGACAGGCCATGTTTATCGCGAATATACTGCTGGGAATTATGCAGAATAATGGGTTGGAGCCTTACGTTTCCGGGTTTATATACACCATGTACATTTCCAAACGCCGCGGCCACGGTAAAGCGGTCACTCACCTTACCTAGTTCTTCATATGCGTAGGCAACTTCCTCCGGCTGGGTATACAATCTCGCACTGTCCACGTCGGTATTGTCTACACCATCTTCCTCACCACCCGTTACACCAAGTTCAATTTCGATGGTCATACCGAGCGGATTCATCCGTTGGAGGTATTTAGATGAAATCTCAATATTTTCTTCCAGTGGTTCCTCCGACAAATCAAGCATATGTGACGAAAACAACGGCTTACCATGTTTCGCGAAGAAACGCTCACCGTGGTCCAACAGGCCATCTATCCAGGGTAATAGTTTTTTGGCCGCATGGTCGGTGTGCAATACAACAGCAACGCCATAATGCTCGGCCAACAGATGAATATGCTGTGCCGCCGATACCGCACCGAGTATGCAAGCCTGCAGGTTATCGTTATTCAGGGATTTACCGGCATAGAACTGCGCCCCTCCGTTGGACAACTGGATGATCACGGGCGAATTGACTGTTTTGGCGGTTTCCATTACCGCATTGATGGAATTCGTGCCAATTACGTTGACAGCCGGTAGCGCGAAACTATTTGCCTTGGCCGCCTCAAATAACTCCTGTACGGCATTGCCGGTAACAACACCCTTAAAATCTTTCAAACTCATAATACTATCCATTAGTTCATATCAAAATTAGTATTATTTTTCAAACACCGCCAACCGGAAGGGGTATTTGTACGCAAACCTGCCTAATAAGTAATGGCCAGCCCACCATAGAAATTCCGCCCCGCTGCAGCATTGAAGTACCGGCCTCCGAACGCGTTGATATCATTTCCAAGACTATATTGCTGATCCAACAGGTTGTCCGCTCCAGCAAAAAGCTGAAGATTCAACCTATTACTCAAGGGCTTAGTCCAACTGACTTTGGCCTGCAGCAGGTGATAAGCATCAGCAAACACACTATTGGCATCATCCAGGGGAATGGACGATGTATAGTTGTGCATTACATACGCTTTTAAATCAAATGGAAGCCGCAAAAGCACGTGGCTCACCACCGATTCGGCTGGCACACCCGTGAGCTTGTTGCCACTGAAATCGTCCGCTGCCACACGGTAGTCACCAAACCGAAACCGACTCAATGTAAGGTTTGTACCAACCTGCAGTCCGCGTAGCCACGTCGTCGGTCGCGGTTCTATCGCCCACGCCGTTACGGCGAGCTCCGTTCCGAATTGATTGACGCCACCGGCATTGCTGAAAAATTCGGCGCCGCCCTCATCCAATTGTCGGATAATAGCGTCTTCCATGCGATAATAGAAAACTGATCCGTCGGCAAATACCCGTCGGTTTCTGGCTTGCCAGCGAAATCCGGTCTCGTAGTTCCAGCCGGTTTCGGCTTCCAATCCAGTATTTATTACCTGGTCGGACGATCGCACTTCCGCGGTCGTTGGCGGCGAATAACCCCGGGAAACGGAGGCGCGCCAGGCAAACTGTGGATTGAATAAATAGGACACCGCCAATCTGGGCATCCATTCAGGATCAAACCCCCTTTCGGCGAAGTTTGGCTCATTACCTGGGAATATGGCACGAAATGCGTACCGGTAATAGTTCAAGCTGACAGACGTTTCCAGTGAAAGTCTGTCGTAAAGATCAGCACTCAGCCGTGCAAAATAAAAATGTTGGGCGTTCTTAAGGGCATCTGCAGCCTGCTCGTCTCCGCGCTCTCCTCCATTGTTGTCATAATTATAAATATCTGCCCGACCACGTTGCCACTCCACCCCCGCATTGGCCCGCCACGTAAACGCTCCCGGTCTACCATCGGCATAATCAAGGTAGGTACGAAATCCGTAGTTGTATTCGTCCCGGATTTCATAATTGGTTATAAATGGGTTGCTGAAGTCGGTACGCAGACCGAAGACGCTTGCGACATGTCTTAATTTGCCCGTGATTTTGGTGTCGTGGACAAGCCCGCCTACCCAGGTTTTATTAATGATACCGGCCTGCTGCTCCGCAGCACCGGGATTGGGCCCGGCTGCTGGACGCGCCAACACTGGATTTTCCGAATATTGAGCAAGCGTAAGGCCGCCGGGCGTGCGGTACTGAAGATCGGAGTACAATGCTAGCAAACGGAGCTCGCTTTTTTCATTGTATTTAAATCGCTGCACCGTCTGGAATGAAGCCCGCTTCATTGCGGAGTTTTGCCGATAGCCGTCTGACCGCTGGAAAGCCTGATTAAAGCTAAACTGGTATTTCGAGGACGGTTGCATATCGGCCGACAGCTGCTGGTGAAATAGGCCAAATGACCCGCCGTTGATGCGTAACGAAGCTTCGTTGGTCTCATTCGTCATCCCATCCGGGCGGATCAACACCACCCCCCCGGAATTGGCGCCAAATAAGCTGCCGTCCGGCCCTTTAAGAATCTGAATTTTATCCATGCTACCCACATCCAGCAGATTCAGGTACGTGTTTCCACCGGCGTCCGTCAACGGTATTTCATCCAGATAGACCTTGACATTGCGTACGCCAAACGGCGATCGCAACAAACTGCCGCGAATGGACAGCCGATAACTGCCGGGAGATCGCTCCTCCATGCGGACGCCAGGCACGGTGTTTAACGCCGGCAGCAGCGTCGTGCCACTTTGATTTTCCAGCGTAGTGTTGGTCACTACCCCAGCGGAGGTGGTAAGGCGGAGCAAAGGCTGCTCCACAAAATAAGCTTTAACGGTTACCTCGTCTAGGCGAGTGGTGTCTTGGACCGACTCTTGGGCGACGGTTGCGGTCGTCACCAAGCTTCCCAAGAGAATCAACGTGTTTTTTTTCAGTGTGTTTGTGGCGCAATAACGATTAACGGTAAACATGGATAGTCATCAGTTAAAATAAAGGATACTGCTTTTAAAATTGCAATTATACACAACTCCCTTCAATTAACGATACTGTAACGAAAATTAAACCATAGCACTCAGTTTCAGTCAAAAAATATAATTTGGAAACGGAAAATTTAAGAATGAAAACGATAGGAATTTTGCTCGTCGCCTTTCTGGCGGGAAACGCGACGATAGCAAGTCAGGATAGCGTAAAGCACCTGACAAAACTGGAAGTTGACGCTAAAAAGAAAGAGGTTTTTGCCGGTCGCGATTCCGTGCTTCAACTGCGCATTGATACATTGATCATGCACGACCGTTCGCAGCTGGTTTTTTTAGGCAAGAAAAAAGTGACACTTACAGCAGATCACGTACAAATCGGAAAGCGAGCCTATATATTCGGAACCGACGGGAAAAATAACGGAACGGATTTCGATATTGATTTTCACTTTGAAAAATTAGGGGCGCTTTACGTACTTGCCGGAGGGCAGGACGCGAACAACAATGGGACACGCACGTTTCCGAACGGCGATGGGGGAAATGTAAATTTCATTTACCAAAAGGCGGGTATCACCCCTCAGACCGAAAACCGGAAAGCTCCACATTACATCAGGATCGATACGCGTGCGGGCGGGTACCGGGGAACTCCGCACAACGAGCTTCGAAACATCTATGGTCTGATTAACAGCGGACCCGTGGGCCGACCCTTAGGCCGTTTGTCCCAAGGGACAGTATACTCGGGCTCGCCCGGCGCGGATGGGACCAGTTCGATAGCGGGTAGGTAAAAAGGCTTACTTTTTCGTGTCCGATATTCCTAGGGCAATCGGCACCGCTTCCCGAAAGGGGGTCAACTTAAGCGGATATAGGTCCGACAAGCCATTTTTCCGGCAAATTAAATTGCGGCGAACGTTCAGGCCGAAGGCTGCGGAGATATCTTGTTCAAACCGATATATATAACGCGCCATAAACGTCGAAACGGACGTGCCCAACGCCGGCAACGTCAGCACTTTCTTTCGGATTTTGATCACTTCGAGGTAGTGTTCGAAGATTTCTTTGTAAGTTAACATGTCTGGACCGCCAATATCATACGTTTGTCCGTAGGTACGTGGGTCAAGCATCATGTAACTAAAATAAGTGCACACATCCGCAAGGTAAACGGGCTGACAGCGGCTTTTTGCGAATTCCCTGGAAACCAGTACCATCTTTTGCTTCGACATTTTATTCAAAATCGTCATCAAAACCGACCCTTTTCCAATGATATTACTTGCGCGTACGATGGTGTAGTTGATTCCGCTTTCCCGGATATAGGCATCGATCCGTTCTACGCTGCTATCCAGTAATTTCGTGACATAGATCAAATGCCGACAGGAAGTCGATTTCAAGGCATCGATGTACTTCTGCAACGCGAGCAATTCCATTTCTACCCGTATATCCAGTACATTCACAGGCGATTGGTTGAAGTAAAATGCTACCTGGGTTTCGGGATCGACATCGTAGCTGGCGGTTCCTCGAAACAGGTCGCCCTCCAGCATTTTTATTTCCTGTTTTCCAGAAGCCTGTTCGTGAAATAGCTTACGGTTTCTGATTAGGCAAGTCACCTCACAATCCGCTTCAGCGAGACATACGGCGACTTTTTTGGCCAAATAGTTGTTAAGACCGGTGATCAATACTTTCATATGCATTACAATTGGCAGCCGGTGGTTTAGCTTACAGTTAGTAGTTTATTTATTAGTTAGTGCAATCGAGTGATTTTAATATAGTACAAATAACAATCAAATATGTTTCTCGACTACCTTTTGGCAAAGTTAGCTTTTTATTCGGAAGCCCGTGTCTCGAGCGAGTAGCCATCATGCTTTTTGATCGCCTCATCCCCTTCGCAATTGTGGTTTAATTGTAATAATTTGCGTTATAGCACCAAAACGTGTTTTCATCAACAATAAACCATATATTTGTAGGATTTAATCCCTTATTATCGATCATCACGGCATGGACAAGCGGACGATCCTGGTTTGGTTCAGAAACGATTTGCGTATTCACGACAATGAAATTTTGCTGCGTGCGGTCGAACGCAGCCATCAAGTTGTTCCTGTGTATTGCTTCGATCCCCGTTATTTTGTTGACACGCCGTATGGAACCAAAAAAACGGGGGTTATGCGGGCGGCATTTTTGCGGCAAAATGTATTCGCACTGAAGCAAGCCTTACAGACATTAGGGGGCGACCTGATAACGGCATTTGGCCGCCCTGAGGAACTGCTGCCCCAAATAGCCGAAACATATCAGGTAGACGAAGTTTACCACCACAGGGAAGTTGCTCAGGAAGAAACGCTTGTATCTGCGCGCGCCGAGGCCGCGCTTTGGAAAATGCAGATTAACCTACGTCACTTTATCGGGCATACGCTTTATCATAAAGAAGATCTACCATTTCCGATTAAAGACATTCCGGATGCCTTTTCGGTTTTTAAGAAAAAAACCGAACGCGAAAGTTCCATACGGCCTGAGCTTGGCAAACCGGCACAGATCCCGATACCGAATAACTTACAGGCTGGCGAGGTTCCGTCGTTGGAGGAATTGGGATTCAGCAATGCCGAAGTCCACTCCTCGTCAAGCTTGGCCTTTGAGGGCGGAGAGGCGGCGGCGCTAACCCAGATGTACAATCTGCTGAACAGTGGCGATCCGCTGGCCGATTATTCCAGATTGTCGCCATACATCGCTGTCGGCGCTTTGTCTCCCAACACACTGTATCATGCGGTAAAGCATCGCGAGAACGTCCGGACGGACAAAAAGCGCCTCGAGCAACTTATATTAAAGCTGCTGTGGCGCGACTACTACCGTTTTATGTTTAAAAAACACGGCAACCGCTTCTTTCACCCCGGCGGGTTGACGGATAATGCTCCGTTGACGGCGGAAAGCGGTCAACAGGACATCAATTTCGAAAAATGGAAGACCGGCAACACCGGCCAACCCACGGTCGATACCGCTATGCGACAGCTTAACGAAACGGGATACATCCCCCATTCGATGCGTGTTCTTCTGGCCGCTTTCCTGATACAAGAACTCGGCGTCGACTGGTTGAGGGGCGCAGCGTGGTTTGAAGAAAAACTCATCGATTATGGCCCCGCAAACAACTACGGCAACTGGGCACATTTAGCAGGCGTCGGGAGCAGCGCGAAAGACAACAAACCGGTAGACCTTCACCGGTTGATCTCCCAGTTTGCACATCAGGAGACCCTGGCGGTGTGATCCCGGGGTTTCCTCCCTCGTCCACCGCTTGTAAAAATCCCGACAACGTTCAATTCTGGCCATAAAATTGTAAGATTTTGCTATGGGAAACCATTTAATAATTTATAACTTTGACGCATTCATTGCATAAACAAATAAATGGACAAACTTTCTTACTTAAGTAACGCAGATTCAGCCTATATTGATTCGCTTTACGAAGCTTACAAAGCGGATCCTGATTCTATTGATTTTGGTTGGAGAAAATTTTTCGAAGGATTTGATTTTGGCCAAAATGGGACGGCAGGCGAAGCTGCGGCTACGCCCGATCACGTACTCAAAGAAATCAACGTACTGAACATGATTAACGGGTACCGCGATCGGGGCCACCTGTTCACCGAAACGAATCCGGTTCGCCAGCGTCGCAAATATTATCCGGGCAAAGAGCTGGAAACCTTCGGACTGTCAGAATCCGATATGGACACGGTATTTAACGCCGGTGTGGAAGTCGGACTGGGTCCGGCCAAATTACGGGACATCCGCCAACTCATTGAAGATACCTATTGCCGCTCAATCGGTGCCGAATTTAAATACATCCGCCATCCTGAAAAACTAAAGTGGTTGCAGGAGCGTATGGAAAGCGAGCGGAATACCCCCAATTTCCCGATTGAAAAGAAGAAGCGTATTCTGCGAAAACTTAATGAAGCGGTCGTTTTTGAAAACTTTTTAGGGACTAAATTTCTGGGGCAGAAACGCTTTTCGCTCGAAGGTGCGGAAAGCCTAATTCCCGCCCTTGATTCCGTCATCGAAAAAGGCTCAGAAATTGGCATCCAGGAGTTTGTCATCGGGATGGCTCACCGCGGGCGACTGAATGTACTCACCAATATACTGGGGAAATCCTACCAGAGCGTTTTCTCCGAGTTCGAAGGCAAAACGTATGCAGAAGATGCAGAACAGGACTTCGGGGGTGACGTCAAATACCATTTAGGCTATTCAACGGATATTACTACCGAAAATGGATCGAACGTACACTTGAGCCTTGTACCGAATCCTTCCCACCTGGAAACCGTGGATCCCGTTGTTGAAGGTATTGTCCGCTCCAAGATCGACATGAAATATGAAGGCGATGCAACGAAGATCGCGCCGATCTTGATTCATGGCGACGCGGCGGTTGCCGCCCAGGGCATCGTGTACGAAGTGATCCAAATGTCTAAATTGGAAGGGTTCCGAACCGGTGGAACGATCCACATAGTCGTTAATAACCAGGTAGGCTTTACTACCAATTTTAACGATGCTCGGTCTTCTACTTATTGTACTGACATTGCCAAGGTAACCCTCTCTCCTGTATTCCACGTGAATGGAGACGATGTCGAGGCCTTGGTTTACGCAGTCAATTTAGCTATGGAATATCGCCAGAAGTATCATACCGATGTTTTCATCGACCTGTTGTGCTACCGAAGATATGGCCACAACGAGGCGGATGAGCCTAAATTTACACAACCGCTGCTTTATAAGGCGATTGAGAAGCATCCAAATCCCCGGGAAATCTATAACAAAAAATTGATGGATCAGGGAAGCGTCGACGCTAATCTGGCGAAAGAAATGGAAAAGGATTTCCGGAAATTATTGCAGGAAAGGTTGGATGAGGCAAAGGAGGAAGAAAATCTTACACAGGACAACCCGATGTATTCCGGCGCCTGGAAAGGGCTTCGTAAGGCTAAGTATGAAGATATCTTTTCGCCGGTCAAAACCGGTATAGACGAGAAAAAGTTTCTTGCTTTGGCTAAGGCGATTGCGACACTCCCAAAAGACAAGAAGTTTTTCCGGAAAATATCACGCCTGTTTGATGAACGACTCAAAATGGTCGAGTCCCGGAGTTTTGATTGGGCGATGGGCGAATTGATGGCATATGCAACATTGTTAGACGAAGGATCGCGGGTACGTATCAGTGGACAGGACGTCGAGCGCGGCACCTTCTCGCACCGCCATGCAGTGCTTACGTTGGAAGATTCTGAGGAGGAATATGTTCCGCTGCGTCAAATTTCCGGCGGTGAGCGCTTCAACATTTATAATTCACATCTTTCAGAATATGGCGTTCTGGGATTTGAATATGGATACGCTTTGGCAAATCCACAATCGTTGACGGTGTGGGAAGCGCAGTTTGGGGATTTCTACAACGGTGCCCAAATCATCGTGGATCAATACATCGCAAGTGCCGAAACAAAATGGCGCCGTTCAAACGGCCTGGTGATGCTTTTGCCGCATGGTTTGGAAGGCCAGGGCCCCGAACACTCCTCGGCGCGTATAGAGCGGTTTTTGGAACTTTGCGCCGAAAACAACTTGCAAATCGTAAACTGTACTACCCCGGCAAACTTTTTCCACGTTTTGCGTAGACAGTTGAAACGGGATTACAGAAAGCCCCTGATCGTGTTTACGCCGAAAAGTTTACTACGGCATCCGAAAGTAGTTAGTGATATTTCGGAATTTACCGCAAAAACGCAATTCCAGGAGATTATTGACGACACTTATGTAAAATCGGCAGACGTTCAACGGGTACTGTTCTGCTCCGGCAAAGTGTACTACGATCTACTTGAAAAACAACAGGCCGACGAACGAAAGGATGTGGCGATCGTCCGCGTTGAGCAACTCTACCCTACTCCTATGGATAAACTGAGGGCCATACGCAACAAATACAAAAATGCTACGGAATTTATCTGGGTACAGGAAGAACCCGAGAATATGGGCGCATGGCCATATATCTGCCGGAAATTCAGGAATCGAAACATCACATTAGATGTGGTGTCTCGCAAGGAGAGCAGCAGTACGGCAACTGGATACGCCAAGCAGCACATTGCACAGCAACTCGCAGTCGTAGGCCGGGCATTCGAAACCAAAACCGCGGGACCGGAAGTTAAGGATAATGTTAAGGCAAACGTCAAGGAAGCCGCAAAAGTAGATTAATTCAGCTAACCAGTATAACATAGCATATATGAGCGTAGAAATAAAAGTACCAACGGTAGGTGAATCCATCACAGAGGTCACCCTTTCCCAGTGGTTAAAACAAGATGGCGATTATGTAGAGATGGATGAAAATATTGCGGAGCTCGAGTCCGACAAGGCTACTTTCGAACTGCCGGCCGAAAAAGCGGGAATCCTTAAAATTGTGGCACAGGAAGGCGACACACTGGAAATCGGCGCGTTGGTAGCTACTATCGAAGAGGGAAGCGCTCCTTCAGGCACCAAATCAGACAGCAACAAAGTAGAAAACAAACCTGACAGCTCGGCATCAGACGTTCGTGCTACGACAGATAAGCCTACCGCGCAAGCAAATTCGGCCGAAACATACGCTTCGGGCACCGCATCTCCCGCTGCTGCTAAAATCCTGCGGGAAAAAGGCATTGACGCGTCCACGTTGACAGGTACGGGTAAAGACGGCCGGATCACAAAAGAAGACGCCGAAAAAGCCACGCCACAGGCAAAAGTACAGGGTACAGGTAAGCCAACACAAGCGGAAGCACCAAAGGCGGCGTCGACCACCGGTGCACGCAACGAACGTCGCGAAAAGATGTCAGCGCTGCGCAAGACCGTCGCGAAACGACTGGTGTCCGTCAAGAATGAAACGGCTATGCTGACAACTTTCAACGAAGTTAACATGCAGCCAATAATGGATTTACGGGCCAAATATAAAGACAGCTTTAAGGAAAAACACGGTGTAGGCCTTGGCTTCATGTCATTCTTCACCAAGGCGGTATGCACGGCGCTCAAAGAATGGCCGGCAGTCAATGCTCGTATCGAGGAAAATGAGGTCGTATACAGTGACTTCGTGGATGTATCTATAGCGGTGTCTGCGCCCAAGGGATTAGTCGTTCCGGTCATCCGTAACGCCGAATCACTTTCGCTCCATGAAATCGAAAAAGAAGTGGTAAACCTTGCTACCAAAGCTCGGGACAATAAGTTGACGATCGAGGAGATGACGGGCGGTACGTTCACCATCACTAACGGAGGTGTCTTTGGCTCCATGATGTCTACCCCGATTATCAATGCTCCGCAATCTGCCATACTGGGCATGCACAACATCGTTCAGCGACCAATCGCCGAAAACGGTCAGGTAGTCATCCGGCCTATGATGTATGTGGCCCTGTCGTACGATCACCGCATTATCGACGGCCGGGAATCGGTAAGCTTCCTTGTACGGGTTAAGCAATTGCTTGAAGATCCAGCAAGATTATTGTTAGAGGTATAGCTGCATACGAAGGTGACCAAACAAATTACTGTTCCATCCTGCCGAACAGTAATTTGTTTGGTAAACAGTCCGCACGGCTGGCTAACCAAATTCCTCCGCCACATCGATCTAAAACCTATGTTCTTTAAATCATACCGGCGATTATAATCGTTGATTGTCTCGATCGCTACGACATGTCACAATACGCATTAACTGTTGCTGATGATTCTGTCCTTGTAAGTATAAGCGACTTAGGTTGAATAATTCCTTGTCGATCCAACGCCGCGGGAAGAAACAACCTTACAAGAAATAATAAGTATGCGGAGTCCCTACTCATTTATCGTTTTCTTCTTATTGTTGTGTTCCGTCTGCAGGGCGCAGCAATTGGAATGGGATGTAAGTTTTCACGGATTTGCCGATAACAGGGAATACGCAAAATCGGGACGGTATGCGCAGACGATCTTTGGTGCACGGATTGCGCCGGAAGTCGGGCTGGCAGTAGACAGTATCCACCGGCTTAAAGCCGGCGTCAACTACCTACGGGAGTTCGGAACCAAAAATGTCGGCCGCGAGTTTACACCAACGGTTTACTATAATTACAAGAAACAGGGTTTTAACTTCTATATTGGCATGTTTCCGCGTTATGGCTTGCTAAGTGATTATCCCAGAGCCATACTCAACGATACGTTGCTTTATTATCGCCCCAATGTTGAAGGTATGTTACTTCGGTATACAAATAATGTCCTGTTTCAACAAATTTGGATTGACTGGACAAGCCGCCAGGCGGACACGGTACCGGAGCAGTTTATGGTAGGTTTATCCGGCAAAGTGCGCGCAGATCTGCTGTATTTTGCACACCATATTCTGCTTTGGCATAACGCGCTTCCGAAGAAAAAATCTGCTAACGACCATGTACAGGATAATGGTGCCGCCAGCGGTCGCATCGGAATTGACCTGTCCGGATATACATTTTTGGATTCACTGGATGTAAACGCGGGGGCGATTATCGGTTATGACCGCTTGCGAGACGTTTATGGATGGCGTATATCCAAGGGGTTCATAACCACATTGCAGGCCACTTATCGCAATTTTTTTCTCAATAACACCTTTTTTACCGGTCAACCGTTGAACATTCCTTATGGCGACAGATTCTATACCGCGCGCCGGTACGATCGAGTGGAAATAGGTTGGACCCCGCTGCGGTACAAAGGATTGGAGGGGACATTTACAGCCAGCTTCCATTTTACCCCCGGAGCTATGGATAATCAACAACAATTTTCGCTTCGTTACCGTATCGGCCGGTCCTATCCATCCCCCGCTGGCCCTAAACCACGGTGACCTTCACGCCCGCTTTTTCCAATTCATTTACCATATGCTGCGGAATACCCTTGTCCGTGATGATTCGGTCGATCTCGTCGACACCACATATCCGGCCAAAACCACGTCTTCCGAACTTCGTTGAGTCAGCCAGCACGATCACCTTTTGCGATACTTCCATCATCTTTCGGTTTAAATGCGCCTCCTGTGCATTGGTTGTGGTCAATCCGAAATCAAGGTCGATGCCGTCCACGCCCAGAAAAAGCTTACTGCAAAAAAAGTCTGCGAGAATTCGCTCTGCATATAAGCCGGCAACCGAGGTGGAACTTTTACGGAGAATTCCACCGAGCTGCAGTATTTCCACGTGCGGATGCTTAATCAGTTGAACGGCCACATTCAATGCAGAAGTAACCACCGTCAAATTGATATTGGACGGGATCTCCTTAGCCATTGCCTGGACCGTAGTACCCGAAGCAATGATCACAGAGTCGTTGTCCGAGATTAGCGAGGCGGCCTCGCGCGCGATAGCTGCCTTTTCGGTGGCTTGAATTTTTTCTTTCTCAAAAACGGTACGGTCAATGGTGTAAGGATTAATTAAGGTAGCCCCGCCATGGGTACGAAAGAGCAATTGACGGTCTTCAAGCAGTTTTAAGTCCTTGCGTATCGTTACAGATGACACCTCCAGCTGCTTACATAGTTCCAAAACACTTACAACCCCTTTCTGTTGCAACTGTCCCATGATATATTGGTGGCGTTCTACATTATTCATATGGCAACCGGGCATTGGTTCTAAAATGCGCTATTATACAAAAGTAAAACAAAATAGCAGTTTCGTAACATTTCATTTAATTATAAGTCTTTTCGTTTTGCTTTTAGTTTCCGAATATTTTACTTTTGATCAAATATGACGTGCTTGCATATTATTACGACTTCGGTATTGTGATGAATAAACCGCTATTAGATCGAAACAATGCGATTCGGCAGCTAGCCACCGTTAAGCAGTGGGACATTGCAATCATCGGCGGTGGTGCCACCGGTTTAGGTATCGCCGTGGATGCAGCGTCACGAGGTTATCAGACAATTTTGTTTGAACAGTATGATTTTGCCAAAGGCACCTCAAGCCGGAGCACCAAATTGGTACATGGAGGCGTCCGCTACCTCGCGATGGGGGACATTCGGCTGGTATACGATGCCCTGCACGAACGGGGCATTATATTCAGGAACGCGCCCCACTTAGCGCATGCCCAGCCTTTCATTATCCCGTGCTATTCCTCATTCAGCAAATGGAAGTATCTCCTCGGGCTAAAAATTTATGATTGGCTAGCCGGCCGGCACCGAGTAGGTAAGTCTGAATCCCTCTCAAAAGCAGAAACTATTGCCTGTCTCCCCGGCGTAAAAACCGCTCATCTTAAAGGTGGCGTACGGTATTTTGACGGCCAGTTTGACGACGCCCGTATGGCGATAAATCTGGCGCAGACTGCTGCACGGCATGAAGCCACGATTCTGAATTATTGTCGTGTAAGTGCATTAAAAAAGGACCATAACGGCAAGGTATCCGGACTGTGCGTGATTGACGAAGAAACAGCGATACCCTATACCGTGAGTGCTCGGGTGGTAATCAACGCGACAGGCGTATTTGTTGATGACATTCTCACAATGGATACATCCAGCCATCGCGCGCTGGTAAAACCCAGCCAAGGTACGCATATCGTTGTCGACCGTAGGTTTCTTGGTAACAAAGACGCTCTAATGATTCCAAAAACAAGTGATGGACGCGTGCTATTTGGCGTGCCATGGCACGACTACCTGCTTTTGGGCACTACCGATACCCCGATTAACAACAAAGCCATAGAGCCCGTTCCCCTGGAAGAAGAAATCGAATTTATCTTAAACACCGCGGCAAACTACTTAACAGCACCGCCCAGCAAGTCCGACATCCGCAGTGTGTTTGCCGGACTACGGCCGCTGGCGGCACCGGATAAAGCGGAAGAGGCTACGAAAGAAATTTCCCGTGATCATAAACTGATCGTAAATGCGTCCGGTCTGATCACCATCACCGGGGGTAAATGGACCACGTACCGCCGGATGGCCGAACAAACGGTTGACAAGGCCATAGCTGTAGGAGATCTGGATGATCGCCGATGCCAGACAAAAAAGCTAAGAATTCATGGAAGCACCACTACTCCCTCGACGGGACATTGGAGCGTCTATGGCGGTGACGCCGAACATATACAGGCTATGGCGCTTGAACGCCCGGATCTCCAGGAAAAGGTACATCCGGCTTTCGAACACATCGTAGCAGAAGTGGTATGGGCCGTTAAACATGAAATGGCCAGAACGGTAGAGGATGTCTTGGCGCGACGGTTGCGAATTTTATTTCTCGATGCCGCTAAATCCATTGAAATGGCGCCAAGAGTGGCTGAAATCATGGCGATATACCTAAATAAGGATTCCCAATGGATCCAGCAACAAACTACACGTTATCAACATGTAGCACGTGCGTATCTGCCGGACGGTCATCAACCCGCCGTAGTAAATGAAAACCAAAATAAACCCCTATAATGAGTCGGTATATTTTAGCATTAGACCAGGGCACAACCAGTTCCAGAGCGATTATCTTTGGCGCTAACGGCGAAATAGTAGCCGTAGCCCAGAAGGAATTTAAACAGTATTACCCCCAATCGGGTTGGGTCGAGCACGACGCACAAGAAATTTGGTCGAGCCAGCTTTCCGTGGCGACAGAGGCCGTTGCGAAAGCAGGCCTCAAAGCATCGTCCATAGCCGCAATCGGAATCACCAACCAACGGGAAACGACGATTGTATGGGACAGAGAAACGGGTCGACCGATCCATCCTGCTATTGTCTGGCAAGATCGGCGGACCGCAAAGTACTGTGACGGCCTACTACGCGATGGGCATGGAAAGACCATTCAGGAAAAAACGGGCTTAATCATTGATGCTTATTTTGCCGCCAGCAAAATCAATTGGATTCTTGACCATGTTGAAGGTGCCCGGACGAAGGCCGCAAAAGGAAAGCTCGCTTTCGGGACGGTAGATTCCTGGCTCGTATGGAATCTTACGGGCGGAGAAAAACATGTTACCGACGTGACCAACGCCTCTCGGACCATGTTATACAACATCAACGATTTGACTTGGGACGACGACTTGCTCAAACTTTTTGATATTCCCCGTAGTATGCTGCCCGAGGTAAGGAGCTGCTCCGAAATCTACGGGGAAACCGCGGCACAGATTCTCGCTGCCAGGATTCCCGTAGCCGGGATGGCCGGCGACCAGCACGCCGCGCTATTTGGTCAACTGTGCACCCAAACGGGGATGGTTAAGAATACTTACGGCACGGGGTGTTTCATGCTCATGAATATCGGCGACAAGCCAGTACTGTCAAAAAACAATCTGGTCACAACCATCGCTTGGCAGATAGGCGATACGATAAATTATGCGCTGGAGGGGAGTATATTTATTGGTGGGGCGGTGGTACAGTGGCTCCGCGACGGATTGGGTATCATCCGGTCGTCGTCGGAAGTAGAGGAGCTGGCTAAAAAAGTGAGCCACACCGATGGCGTTTACGTGGTTCCTGCCTTTGCGGGTCTCGGTGCACCGCATTGGGATCCCTACGCACGCGGTACTATTGTGGGACTCACGCGCGGCAGCAATGCTTCGCACATTGCCCGAGCCGCGCTGGAAAGCATCGCCTTTCAAACGGTAGATATCCTGCGATCGATGGAGGCCGATGCGGGAGCGACCATCAGTGAGTTGCGCGTTGATGGCGGAGCAACAGCCAACAACCTTTTGCTACAGTTTCAATCGGACATTCTCCAAACGCGTGTCGTACGCCCGAAAATCACGGAAACAACGGCGCTCGGAGCAGCCTATCTTGCCGGATTAGCCGTTGGGCTTTGGAAGAGCATAGATGACATCCGGGATCAATGGCAGATAGATCGCCTATTTGAACCCGACCGTTCGTACGACGCATCTATCGCCGTCGCTAATTGGCGGAAGGCGGTGGAAACGACAAAAAACTACAAGCCCTAGTCGTAAGCAATTCGTGCCATCAAACGGGATGTAACGTATCTTCGACAATGGCGGGCGAGCTTGCAACTTCGAAGTAAGATAATGGGTGCCCCGTAGTACCCGCAAGAATTAACCAATTACAAATAATATGACCCCATTTATTGCAGAAATGATTGGTACTGGTTTCCTCATATTACTGGGAGACGGAGTTGTAGCCAATGTCGTCCTCAAGGACACCAAAGGCCACGACAGCGGCTGGATCGTGATCACCACGGCTTGGGCGCTGGCGGTCTTCACTGGTGTGGTCATCGCAGGCCCTTACAGTGGCGCGCACCTGAATCCCGCCGTTACCGTAGCGATGTGGATCGCCGGAAACATGACTGCAGTCGAAATGTTGCCTTATTTCGCCGGTCAGTTTATCGGGGCCATGCTCGGTGCATTTTTCGTTTGGCTGGTTTATCAGGATCATTTTAAGATCACGGATGATCCCGCTACCAAACAGGCGGTATTCTGTACAGCGCCGGCCGTGCGTAATACGCCGGTCAACTTAATTAGCGAAATCATTGGAACTTTCGTTCTGTTATTTGCCGTTTTTTACTTTACCGATGCGGAGCTAAATGACCACACGGCCATACCAATTGGTTTAGGGTCTCTGGGCGCTATTCCCGTCGCCTTTATCGTGTGGGTGATCGGTTTGGCCCTGGGCGGCACTACGGGATACGCCATCAACCCGGTGCGCGACCTCGGACCACGAATCGTACATGCGTTACTGCCGATAAAAGACAAGGCCGGTTTTGATGCGCAGTACGCCTGGGTGCCCGTCGTCGGACCATTAATCGGCGCTGCGCTGGCTGCGTTCCTTTTTCTGGGAATTGGAACCGTATAGCTACATCCCGTACTGGTTAGTTGGCTTACATAGCCTTGTCCCGTTTGCGAACAGATTCATCCCTTACCGAAGAATCCCCCCTAATCGGTCGGTTCGAGGATGTGCTATCTTATCCGACGGCAGTTTATCCCGCCAAAGGCTCACGGGTTAGATTGCATCTTACTCTTCCCTGCTCAACGGTCTTACGGGAATCGATCCGGCATAATGATCGGCCAACGCGCCGCCTTCGCCATGTACCGTCCATATCTCGCTGGGCTCAGCAGAAGCAACGTACGCTAATATATCGTTCCAGTCAACGTGGTCTGAAATATAAAGTTCGAGGTGATTGTGTTGTTGCAAACGCTTCCATCCCGAAGCAAATACCCGTTGAACGTTAGTAGCCCGCAGATAACTGTTGAAAGTCAATGGAGGCACCAGATAAATTTTGTCGGTCCGCTCACCTTTCATCTCTTTACGACTATATGGTTCATGTGCGCCCAACTCTATGCCAAACGACTCGTATATCCGGTGGAATGGCTGTATACTGTGGTGAACTAAAATCCGTTTCTCCGGACAATAGCGGTTGATTAGCGAGGTAAGCCGTTGCGCCTTCCCCAGCGCGTACGCACCCAGCAAAATATTGAACGGGACGCCAGAAAGCTTGATGATTTCCCCTGCCGGATCGGGATGGGCCACCATTGGATCGGCAAAAGTACTCTCCGTGATCAAAACATCGGCCTTGATTGTTTCCAACGGTTCGCACGTGTCGTCAGCCTGTGTCTTGTAGTCGCCCGTATAAACATACCGTGCCCCCTCATATTCCATCACCACCTGGGCAGACCCCAGGATGTGGCCTGCGGGAAGGAAGTATACGCGCACCCCCTGAAAATAAAACGGCTGGCGATAGGCTTGGATCAAAAAGCTCGATGGCGGCTGACGTCGATACCGCTGTTGCATAAAGGCGGCTGTAGGTGCTGTACAATAAATGGTTGTGTGTCCGGGCGAAGCGTGATCGGCATGGCCATGGGACACGACCGCTTTATCCACAGGCCACATCGGATCGATAAAAAAATCACCATACCGACAATAATAGCCTTCTGGTCGCTGGACTAAAAAATCGGCGTGCACCGTACGCATTACGATCGTTCTGAAAGAAATTTGTGATGCAGCGAAAGGACTTGGGGAATCACGGCATGTGCGCCGTCATTGCTAATTATAAAGTCTGCCATACTTGCTTTTTTTTCGTCTGTCCACTGCTCATTTATACGTGCCCGAATTTGATCCTCAGTCCATCCATCACGCTTCATTATACGTTGTATGCGGACGGTCATTGGTGCCGTAACGAGAATATTGTAATCGCTTTTCTGATAAGAACCGGTTTCGAATAACAACGCTGCTTCTTTAACGACATAAGGAGATTGCTGGCGCTCCGCCCAATCCTCCCCTGCTTGGATAACCACCGGATGCACCAATGCATTCAGCTGATTCAACGCATCTTTGTCGCCAAATATGCGTTGGGCCAGAAAACGTCGGTTGAGGGCACCGTCATCCCCGTAGGCACGGTCCCCGAACGCCTCGCGAATGGCTTGTACCAGTCCACGGTCGGTGGTCATTAATCGCTTGGCTTCTGAATCAGCATCAAAAACCGGAATACCCAACACCTTAAAAATATGGCAAACCACCGTCTTCCCACTACCGATTCCTCCCGTTACCCCGATTTTTAGCATCTTTTCACCTCCTGACAAAGAAATCAACGTTCTGCGGCTCAATTTTTACCAATTTGCAAAAGTCGGGAATCTGTGTAATAATCACTGGCAGGCTTTTTATTTGTTCGGCGGTCCACTGTTCCATATTGACTACCGCCTCAAAAGCGCTTCCCGTCACTTTTCCGTAATCCCTTAGGGAGACCATCACAGTAAGTTTCACCTTATTCGGAAGTAGCCTGACCGAACTGAATTGCCGCCCATTTTCTACCTTTATGGGGACCTCCAAAATTTTTTCCGTGACCTCTCCTACCGGGATATTCACCTCGACCGTTGTCGGATAAACATTTATATTCGCGCGCTGCTTTTTCTGTAGTTGTACATTAGTTTGGAGCGGCGCCTTTACATCGGTGGCACGTATCGTATCCGTTTCCCAATATTCAATTTCGACCACATCTTCAAGTGGCCCCGTTATCGTCACGTATTCCGGCGAAACAGACAAGCGGTCGATGATGTTATATTGCTTCGCAAATCGGAGGTCGTATACCGGCTTTACGGGTATTTTTCGTTCTGTCTGTTTAGAAAAGTCGAAATACAGGGTATCCGGCGATACAGCAATTACTTCTTGGTTGGCAGCAAATTGGCGGTTTATGAAACCCATCTGATTGGTAAACACTATCCAGTTCCGGGTTTGCAAACCGCTAAGGTCTACCTGGATGGTGTGTGCAGCAGAACGCAGCGTGGAAAACAGCAGTTGCCAGCCCGTCGTCTCGATCCTTAAATTTACGGTGTCCGACTGCAAGGGGTGAAATGCCCTGTTTGGCGGGACATTCACGTACTGGACGCCGGCCTTAATCGTATATACGTAATTGTTCGAGATCGCAAAAAGCGCCCACGCCAAAAAAGAAAAAAAAACACATTTTACAAAAATGCTAAGCTTGCGCCGCTGTGTTTTGTTTAATTTCATTTCCGGCATGACAAGCAAACTTAGCTAAACAAACAGGTAAATACAAGTCCGAGCAGGTCAACTTGCAATGGCCCGGCCAGATACTGCCTAAGCCATTGCAAATATTCAGGGGACGGACAGGGAACCCGTCCATCCTACAGTGGATTACGCTTTAGGGGTAGTCGTCGTCGACTGCTGTGCTTTAGAAGCGTCCAGTGCAATCGAAGACTTATCGAAGCGGATCTTGACACCGGACCCCACATCAACCAAAAATGTGGTTTCGGATATTTCCACGATACGTCCGTGTATGCCGGCGGTCGTTACGACCTTATCATTTACCTTCAGCTCTTCGATGTATTTTTTATGATCCTTAGCCTTCTTCATTTGCGGTCTGATCATAAAAAAATAAAACACCACGATAATCAGGATCATGGGCAGGAATCCCATGATGCCCGCTGATCCTCCTGCCTGTAATAGAATTGTTGTTGTTGTCATTGTTTAAAAATTATGCAAATATGCGATTGTTTTAGTTTTTCACTTCCCCGCGAAGATGCAACAAAGTATTCTTGCTTACTGCATTAGACGTCACGGTCACCACCTTGTGCTGCTTTCCCATTTGTCCGGCGCTGTTAAATACGACCTTTACCAATCCCTCTTCACCCGGCGCTATGGGGTTCTTTGAATACTCAGGGGTTGTGCATCCGCATGAAGCCTGCACGTTTGAGATGATAAGCGGCGACCCTCCCGTGTTTTTGAAGCGAAACTCATGTTCCACCTTCGTTCCTTCCGTTACCTGACCAAAGTCATAGGTATCTTCAACCAGCTCCACGACCGGTGCATTCTCGTTGCTCCCCGGGATAATGTTTTGGGTAATGGGCTGTTCGCCCCCATGTTCGAACGGCACTTCAGCGGCGTCCTGACCTTGTTTGTTTTCGGTATTGCACGACACCAGGAGTGCTAATCCTACACACACCAAAGGAATCATTTTTATTGTCTTCATGGCTTTCTTAATTAAGTTTGATAAGTAATTTTAACGCTAGATCACTGCACCCTCCCGGTTATTCCACCAGTCCACGGCCGGTTTTTCGGATTCGTCCGGACGCTTGCAGTTCACTCAATATTTTATCCAGGACACCGTTGATAAAGATATTACTCTTCGCAGTACTATAAACTTTTGATAGCTCAATATACTCGTTGATGGTCACCTTCACCGGTATCGTTGCAAAATTAAGCAACTCACATATGGCCATCCGCATCAATAGCGTGTCCATCAATGCAATTCGATCAGCTTCCCAATTTTTTGTCTTGGCACTAACCAACTGTTGATACTCTTCTGTATACCGGATCGTTTGTACCAGCAAGTCGATTATAAATGCACGATCTTCCGGCCAATTCGGTGTAAGCTCCGCCAGTTTATTTTGAGCAGGGTTCTCGCTGGCAAAGTTTTTAAAGGTCTTGGCTATCATCGCCTGCAACACCTCCTTATCGACAGGCCAGTTAATGAATTTTTCTTCAAAAACCTGTTCGATCGCCGGAATGGTCAATATGATTTTTTTGAATATAAATTTGATAATGTCCTTCTCCGCCGATATAGACCGGTCTTCCTGCCCCAGATATAGCTCATACGCATCCGATGCCCTCAATTGCTGGAAAACCGAACGAACAATCTCGGGATCAAAGTTCCACGACACTTTGTATCGCTTTACATCGGCCTGGTATTGCTCGTTGTTTCTTAGCGAAACGATAAATGTATTGTCGTGCAACCGTGTATTCATCGCCAGGTCTTTTTCCGTGGGCAAAAACTTGTTCGCCCGTTCCTCGGCATCAATTAGTACGTAGTCCGACACCTCGTCCAACAAGTTCAACGTCCAGATATACATTTCGTATGCCTCGTCCACGCTCTTGAGGAGCGCCTTTTCAAATTTCGTTATCTGCTTATCTTCCGATAACTGGTACGCATACAGCGTTTGTAATACTTTGACCCGAAGGTGCCTTCTGTTTAACATATGATAAAGAACGAGTTGGTGTAGTTACCTTACTTACTTCTTAATTTTACCCATGGCAGCAATGCGCAATTCGGCAAGCTCATTGGCCGCCCGGTACGGAGCGATCTGCTCATTAATTGATTTACGCAATACCGATCGGGTGACGTCGTAAATATTTTCTGTTAATTCCGCTGTCCGCGACATACCATAACCCGCTATCTCCGCATAACAGCTGATCAGGCCGCCGGCGTTAATTAGGTAATCAGGAGCGTACAAAATATTTTTTTCCAGCAGCAGCTGTCCATCTTCTTCTTCGTTCCGTAGCTGGTTATTTGCTGATCCGGCAATAATTCGACACCGCATTTTGGAAATCGTATCTTTATTCACCGTCCCGCCCAGCGCACACGGCGCATACACATCTACATCCAGTTCGTATATACTCGTGTTCGACACAGCCACGGCCTTATACTTGTTGGCGATCTCGATCATCCGCTCTTCGACGATGTCACTCACATAAACTTTGGCATTTTCCTCACGGAGCATCGCAATCAAGTGTTCACCCACATTCCCCGCACCCTGTACTGCTACGGTCCGACCGGCTAAACTGTCGTTGCCATAAAGTTCTTTCAACGCAGCCTTGATACCGTAATACACACCTTTTGCCGTAAAAGGCGAAGAGTCTCCACTTCCGCCCAAAGAGCTTGGCAACCCGGCAACGTGGCCGGTTTCCATGTGTATGTACTCCATATCCCGGGGCGTCGTGCCGATATCCAATGACGCGATAAAGGCACCGCTCAACCGGTCCACAAACTGTCCAAATCGTCTCAGCAACGCTTCGCTTTTTTCCGTACGGTGGTCGCCAATAATAGCCGCATTCCCGCCGCCTAAATTCACTCCGGCTACCGCGGTCTTATACGTCATTCCCCTGGATAATCGCAGCACATCGTCAATAGCCTCGTCTGTCGTGGCATATCGCCGCATGCGCACCCCGCCGATTGCCGGTCCTAACGTTGTGTCGTGTATGGCAATCACCGCTTGCAAACCTGTCGCCTGGTCATTACAGAAAACAAGCTGCTGGTGCCCAAACTGCGTCATCAATTTTAAGGATGAATTGTCGTTGAAAGAAACAGCCATACGTGACTCTGGTTTGTGCTTCGAAATATTGGGCAAACATAGACAAATTGCCGGTATATTGCAATTTTATGCGACTATTTGTCGATCCACAATATTCCGGCCCAACGCTCTTTGTAACGAAAAAAACACTGGCTTTGCACCGGCTCGGCACGGAAGGGTACTGTTTTGCCAAAAATCATATGTATTTTTGCCTACCACAATGAAACACCTTTCATACCTCAATAAATATTTCTACAAGTATCGCTGGCGACTGCTTCCCGGTGTTGTGTTTGTCGTTGCCTCGAACTACTTTGGTGTACTACCGGCCCAGGTGATTCGCATAGCGTTTGACCTGGTGAAGGAGAATATCAGCATGTATCGGCTGTTTGATGGATTTGAGCGGCAGGAAATGGTATATGGGGTGCTCGGTTCGAGCCTGTTGCTTTTCGGAGCGCTGGTGCTTTTACTTTCGCTGATCCGGGGTGTGTTTCTGTTTCTGATGCGACAGACGATTATTCTCACCTCCAGGCATATCGAGTACGACCTGAAGAATGAAATTTACAGCCATTACCAGCAGCTGGACATGGCGTTCTTCAGAAGGAACAACACGGGCGACCTGATGAACCGCGTAACCGAAGACGTAAACCGGGTACGATCATATTTAGGGCCGGCAATCATGTATTCCATCAACACCGTGGTCCTTTCCCTGATGGTGATCGCAGCCATGGTCAATGTCAACGCTACGCTTGCCTTCTATGCCCTTCTCCCTATTCCCATACTTGTCGTTGTTTTATTATATGTCAACAAAATCATCAATAAACGCAGCGAAATCATCCAACAGCAGCTGTCGACGCTGTCGTCGTTTGTACAAGAAACCTTCTCCGGGATCCGTGTCGTAAAAGCGTACAATCGGGAAGCGGATAAGAAAAAGGTATTCTCACAGGAAAGCCAAGCCTACCGCAACGTATCGTTGGACCTCGTCAAAACTCAGGCAATTTTCTTTCCGCTGATTTTGCTGTTGGTCGGACTCAGTACCATTACAACCGTCTACGTGGGTGGTCTCGAAGTCGCCAAGGGCACGATAACTTCCGGCAACATCGCCGAGTTTATTGTCTATGTCAACCAGCTTACCTTCCCCGCCATGGCGCTGGCATGGGTCACTTCCCTCATCCAGCGTGCTGCGGCATCCCAAAAGCGGATAAACGAATTTCTGAATACCGAACCGACCATTCGGTCGACATCGAAACGTTTAACGGCAGCCGACCTGTCAATAAGCGGACATATTCGCGTAGAAAACGTTAGTTTCACTTATCCGGAAACCGGTATCCGTGCACTTCAACAGGTGTCGTTTGAAGTTCGGCCGGGACAAGTACTCGCCATCGTAGGAAAAACAGGTTCTGGAAAATCAACCCTCGCAAACTTATTGATGCGGATGTACGACGTACAGTCGGGAAGTATATCGGTAGACGGACGGGATATCCGGACACTCCCCCTTCAGGCTTATAGGGAGCATATCGGTTTCGTACCACAGAACGTGTTTCTTTTCTCGGACACCATCACCAACAACATCGCTTTCGGCTTGGATAAGGCCGACCCGCAACGCGTGGAAGCAGCAGCCAAAGAAGCCGCCGTGTATGACAATATCATGGCCTTTGAAGACGGGTTTGAAACGTCGATCGGTGAGCGGGGCATCACGCTATCTGGCGGACAAAAACAAAGGGTATCCATCGCCAGGGCGCTGATTAAGAAGCCTCAGATATTAATTTTCGACGATTGCCTTTCGGCCGTCGATACCAGCACCGAAGAAGAGATTCTCCAAAACCTGAGTCGTGCCATGCAGGGCAAAACGACCATTTTTATTGCCCACCGGATATCGACAATAAAGAACGCAGACCATATCATCGTCTTGGACGAGGGAACGATTATCGAACAGGGAACCCACGAACAGCTGTTGGCTGACCGCGGCAGTTATTTCGAATTGCACGAAAAGCAATTACTGGAAGAAGAAGCATAAAAAAAACCATTCACTGCTCGTGAATGGTTTTAAATTTTTCTACCAAAGTAAACAACGTTACGCCTCGTCGTCGGCTTTAGCTTTTTTCGCTTTAGGAGCAGCCTTTTCTTTTTTAGGGCTGGCTTCCTTCGCCTCAACTTCTGGTGCTACTTCTTCTTTTGCAGCGGCTTTCTTAGCCGGTTTAGCTGCGGGTTGTGCCTGTTCAGCTACAGCCGCCTTTTCTTCAACCGGAAGTACGGATACAAAAGATTTATTATTTGCTTTTTTGCGGAATACAACTTTACCGTCAATCAGCGCGAATAGCGTATGGTCTTTACCGATGCCCACGTTTACATCCGGATGATGCTTGGTGCCACGCTGACGTACGATAACGTTACCGGCAACTGCAAGCTGACCGCCGAAAATTTTTACTCCCAAACGTTTGCTATGTGACTCACGGCCGTTCTTCGAACTACCCGCACCTTTTTTATGTGCCATGTCTTTCTTATTTACGAGGCTAAATGCCTAATTAAACAATTCAATTCGTCTTATAATGTGATTCCCGTAATCTCAATTTTGGTAAATTGTTGGCGGTGGCCATTCTTTTTCCGGTAACCCTTACGGCGTTTCTTCTTGAAAACGATCACCTTATCACCCTTCAAATGTGACAAAATCTTAGCCGAGACCTTGGCGCCTTTTAGCGTAGGAGTACCCACGGTAAATTTGCCACCATCTTCTGCTAACAATACATTGTCAAATTCAATACTAGCGCCCTCATCTCCTTGTAAGCGGTGCACAAAGAGCTGCTGGTCTTTTGCAACTTTGAATTGCTGTCCTGCTATATTTACTATTGCATACATTGTTAAAGAATTATATAATTACTATTCTAATGAAATGAAGCGCAAAGGTAAGGCTTTATTTTTACAATACAAATCACCGCAGTAAAAAATAACCCGGCACCTTTTTGATATCAAAAACATTATGCCTAAATTTGCGTCCGTTTTAAAGCAAAACGGATTAATTAATTTTATCATTTTTAACAAAAGTATGCAACAGTACGAAACCGTTATCATTCTTACCCCGTTGCTTTCCGAGGAGATTTCGAAAGAGGTTATTGCCAAATTTCGGAACATCCTTACCGAAGGCGGAGCCGAAATTGTCCATGAGGACAATTGGGGTTTGAAAAAATTAGCGTATCCGATTGAAAAGAAAACAACCGGATTCTATCACCTAACTGAATTCAAGGCTCCGGGTGAACTAATCAGTAAGCTGGAAATTGAATACAAGCGTGATGAGCGGGTAATGCGTTTCCTTACGATCAGGTTAGACAAGCACGCCATTGCTTACAACGAAAAGAAACGCAGTGGCGCTTTCAACAAAAAAGCTGAAACACCTAAAGCAGAGGAGGTAGCACAATAATGGCAAACGAGCAAATCCAATATGTGACGGCTCCCAAGGTGGAGGATAACCGTAAGAAATACTGTCGCTTCAAGAAAAACGGCATTAAATACATTGACTACAAGGACGCCAACTTCCTATTAAAGTTTGTCAATGACCAAGGCAAGGTATTGCCCCGCCGTCTTACCGGTACTTCCCTGAAATTCCAGCGGAAAGTAGCACAGGCTGTAAAGCGTGCTCGCCATATCGGTTTATTGCCTTATGTTACGGATTCATTAAAATAAGGAGGGAAACGACATGGAAGTAATTTTAAAACAGGATATAAAAAAGCTGGGTGAGAAAGACGATATCGTTTCGGTAAAGCCCGGTTACGGTCGCAACTACCTTATTCCCCAGGGATTAGCAGTACTGGCTACCGACTCTGCAAAGAAAGTGCTCGCGGAAAATATCCGCCAGGCGCAATTCAAGCAAGATAAAATCAAGAAAGACGCTACCGAGTTAGCGACTAGACTGGAAAATGTAAAATTGACAATCGGTGCAAAAGCCGGTGAAACAGGAAAAATCTTCGGTTCGGTCAATAGCATCCAAATCGCTGACGCGTTGAAGCAAAAAGGCTTTGACGTAGATCGCCGCCGCATCACGTTTGAAGAGGAGCCCAAAGTATTGGGTGAATACGTGGCAAACCTCAATCTGCACAAAGAAGTAAAGGTGCAGGTACCTTTTGAGGTTGTGGCTGAGTAAGTAAGTCTTGAACTTCTAGGCATAGAAGGGATATCGAAATTCGGTATCCCTTTTTTATTTCCGCTGTATCTCAATCGCGCTTTTTGTTTTTTTCCCAGTTCGAGGTACGTCACATGAGTCATGCATCGCAACTGTTGAACTTTCGTTTTAGCGGAAAACATAGTCCGAACGCTGTAGAAAAGTTCAGTGGAATACGAACATAAAAAGGGCGCTCATAAATGAAGCGCCCTTTTTATGTTTAAACTGAAAGGCCTATTAATCTATGTCCCAGAATATCCGGGAAGTTTGCGGATTGATGGTACCTTCAGCCTCAACGTTTGCCGCATTATAGTTGTATTCGTTCTGCGGATAAGATAAACGAAGCGGAATCTTACGATTCTCTACGCTGGCGTCAATAGACAGTGGCACATCAGACGGATAGCCAAGGCGGCGATAATCCACCCAAGCTTCGAAATTGTTAACATTTGGCAAAGCCAGGTGTTTCTGATTGATTATTAGCTCAATTTTATTCGAATTCGCTGCCCAATTTGCGATATCTTCGTTCGCCATGTAAGTATCAGCAACCGATTCGGCGTTAGGCACGCCAAGCCAGTTGAATGATTCACGTACTGCTGCACGGTATGCGGATTCCGCGCTCACTCCGGTAAGCCAACCCCGCTGTGTTGCCTCGGCTTGTAAAAAGAGACTTTCTACAGATGTAAACAACCAAAGTGGATCTGTAGGACCGCTAACGATTCCAGGCCCTGCCACACGGGATTCTGACGAAGAAGAAACGTTTTGCTCGTTTTCTTGACCAAAGTCGTTGCCTTGATACTCGATGCCATCCACAGGAGCAACAGCCTTGTGAAATACGTATTGGTAACGGATATCATTGTTGTCACGATAGCGATCCAACATCCAATTGCTCGCACGATTGAAATCATCGATTAATGATCCATTATGGTCCGCTATGTAGGTGCCATATACCGGATTCAACTGGTATTCATTAGCGCCATAACCCGGCTGGACTTCGGCACTTTCGCCAGCCATAATAAATCCACTGCCATCGGTAGCGATATGGTCAAGGTGTGCTGTCGGAACTCCTCCCAATACTTCCGATTGATGGACGAGCAACTTGAGTGCTTGCGTGTTAACAAGCTTGCGCCACATGGTCAGGTCTCCTCCAAACATAATGTCTGCATTTCCTGCTACGGTCGACACTTCTAGATTTCCGTCGGCAAAAATCATCCGCGCACTATCCAATTGAACCAGCAGATCATTGTAGATGTCCTGTCCTTTATCGTAGGCTGGGGCAATATAGCTCTGCAAATCCAACGCTTGCGAGTACGGCACATTGTTGTACATGTCGACCAGATACATATAGCCAATTGATTTGATCACTTTGGCCACGCCGACATAGAAAAGTTCGCCGCTCTCCCGACCTTTGTTTTCCATGGTCTTGGTATCCATTAAGATATCATACCAACTGATCGCGGGATTTACGTCATTGGTGTTTCCGTTCACCCAATGGCTAACTTGATAACTAGAGTTGATGTCATAATTTTCCAACGGGTGGCTCGGACCAAAACTGCTTCCGCGCGCCCAATAACCTGACCAAAATGCAGCGAAGTCATAGTCAATTGCCATTTTTTTGGCGGTCGCATTAAGCACCATCGGCATTAGCAATTGTGGGGTAACCGACTCGTCGGTTGGCAAGTTCGGATTTTCATTGATATCAAAAAAACTATCTTTACAACTTACCGCCATGAACAGCGTTAAGGATAGTATCACTATTATGTTCTTTTTCATCTCTTATCTAAATTAAAGGGATCACCGAGTTAAAATCTCGCATTAACAGTAAATCCATAGTTTCTTACTGGCGGATTTGATGTCGCATTAATATTACCAAATGCGTTTGGATAATCCTCAACCATGCTATTAAAATCCGGATCCATGAATTCATTTTCAGACGGCACCCATAAAAACAGGTTCCGGCCTACCAACGACACCGTTAAGCCTTTAAGCACGTTTTGACGTTGCAACCATGCCTGAGGGAACTCATATGAGAGCGCCAATTCGCGCAGCCGCCACGTATTTGCACTGGTTATAAAATTAGAAGCAGCCCTTCTAAACTCCCCTGTGTAATGCGCGTAAATAGGCTCATTTGCACCGATCCGCGCATCGGTATTTTCGATGTAATACTCCGAATTTGTTGGATCGGCAGCTATTACTGCGGGATCAATTGCCGGATTAGGGACTACGGAGTTAGGAAGGATAAAAGGCTCACGATCGTTATATGCGGTAGCGGCAGACACGCCTGTCCAGGCCATGTCGTTGCCCATTGCAAAGAACGATGCGAAGTGACCGCCTTTGTGTTCCAGCAAAGCAGACAGATTGAATCCTTTCCACTCAACTGATGGATTCAGACCCAATATCCATTTCGGCATGGTACGACCAAAATCGCTCAACGTAGAGTTGGCTGACGGTCTGCCGGAGGTTGGTGAGACAATAATCCGACCCAAGTCGTCCCTAAGGTAGTCTGTGGCTCTGATAATGAAAGCCGGTTGGCCAACAACTGCAAAGTTTCCTGCTGTCGTATAGCCACCAATAGAGAGCTGATTTAATTCCTGTTCCGCAAAAATACTGGTTACTTCGCTGTCGTTATAAGTGGCGTTAGCCCGGAAACGGACAGCGCCATCTGTAAATCGCACCAGCGGCGACAGGTTCAGGTCCAGTTCGAAACCTTTGTTGTTAAATGATGCCGCATTCAAATAGGAACGTCCGTAACCGGTTGCGTCCGAGAGATTGATGCTAATGATCTGGTCCGTATTCTCTTGATAAAAGTACGTAGCCTCCAGATTTACGCGGTTGTTGAAGAAGCTAATATCCAAACCGGCTTCTGTACTGTTGATGAACTCCGGCTTCAGATTTGGATCATACGCGGTGTTACCTGCGGTAAGACCTGAATTGTTACCAAACGGGAATCCTGTATAATCCGGTTGGGAGAATGTAGCAGCCAACAGATACGGATTAATATCGGCGTTGCCCGTTTTATTCCACGCACCGCGAAGTTTAAGGTACGAAATCACCGAGCTCGAATTCAATGCAGGGATAGCGTCCGACAAGACTAACGCACCACTCACACCTGGATAAAAATAGGAGTTGTTTCCTATCGCTAATACAGATGTCCAGTCATTTCGTCCCGTAACTTCGATGTTGGCCCATCCTCTAAAGCTTAAACCGGCGCTGGCGTAGACCGAAAACAGGCGAGTGCGATACCCTGGAGAAGATCCCGTCAAGTTACCCAACCGATTATTGATGTTGTAAATTTCCGGAACGACAAGTGTCCCAGCGCCAACCTCCGTGTCACGCCAATCTACCTGACGTACATACGTACCCAAAACGCCATTGATTCGGAAATCTTCACTCAACTCTTTGTTGACATTACCAAAAAGTTCGGATGACAAACGGGTGCGCATATAGCTACGCTCCTCAACAGCACCCGGTACGGAGGTTTTACCCCGGTTGATACCAAATTCCGAAACAGTGTAGCCTTCTGACGTCCGCCGCTCCGTTATGCCCTGGCTCACCAAACCCGCACGATAGGTAAAGCCCAACCAATCCAACGGCTTGACCGAAAGTTCCAGATTCGTGATCAAATCCTGACGCTTTCCATTTTTCCGCCAATTCCCAATTGAGAAGTAAGGGTTCAACCCGTAATTGTTGTAATAGTAATCATATTGGGAAAACGGATCGTTTTTGTAGTCTTTATATTTGGACAACGGAACATGTGCGGGCGTATTGATCAATTGATTAAACAGACCGTCGTTGCCACCAATATTTTGAGCAGCATAATAGTCTTCCATTCCCAATTGATCAAAAATATTGTAGTTCTGTTGGCTGTAATTGACGTTCAAACCAGCACGAACGATACCAATATCCCGACCTGCGTTTAGACGGACGCCTGTCCTACGGTTTACGTCATCTGGAACAATACCTTTGATCTTCGCATCTTGCAAACTTAAGAAGAAGTCTTTTACAGAAACGGATGCGTCCGTCTGGAACGTAGCTCCAGTAACATAAACATTCTCCCGTTCATCGGTACCGGAATAGGTAACGGTCTGTTGCGAGCCATCCGGCAATTCCGGACCAATATCTACAGTAGACCCATCATAGGCCGGCCCCCAAGACCAGTTTTCAACAGGATCAACGATGCCATCATAGCCCTGTCCAAATTGCTTTTGCAATTTCGGAAAGAAGGATACCTCTTGGAATTGCGTCGAGTGTCCAAGGGTAATAACCGGTGCTTCAGATCCCCGCTTCGTGGTGACAAGGATTACACCGTTACGGGCGTCCGGACCATAAATCGCCGCAGATGACGATCCTTTCAACACCGAAATATCATCGATATCATTCGGGTTCAAAGAAGATAAGTAGCGGATATCCAAAGGAATACCGTCAATGACCAACAACGGATTGTTATTACCCGTCATCGAGCGAATACCACGCAAATTGATTTTGGTATCCTCGAATACGCCGCTGCTTGTTGTAGTCACGTTCAATCCCGACACCTTTCCTTGCAAGCCGTTAGCTACGTTTACTGCGTTGGCACTCGTCAACTCGCGGTTTGAAACCGTACTAGCAGCATAGCCGAGTTCTTTTTTCTGACGCTCAATACCAAGGGCAGTAACGACAACTTCCGTTAGCTCAGACGCGTTGAGCGTCAATGCAATGTTGATCGAATTGCTTGAACCGACGGTTACCGTTTGCGGGGTGTACCCCAGAAAGCTGAATGTCAGCGTTTGGCTTCCAGAAGGAACAACAATAGAATAGACACCACTTTCGTCTGTCGCCGTACCTGTCGTTGTTCCGGTAACGACAACTGACACACCAGACAGCGGTTCGCCATCTACTTCAGCAGTCACTCTACCACTGATTCTTCTGTCCTGGGCATATGCCGATCCGATCAGCAGTATCCCAAGCATAAAGAAACATAGTAATTTTTGTTTCATGTGTTTGTGAATTTGGTTAAAAATATAGTTGAATAAAAGCGTTGATGTATTCAAATAAGCCGCGAAGTCTTACGTAGGCGCAAACAAATAAACCTACCTTGATAGACTTGAAAGAGTAATGTATGGTGATACTATTCCCCGGGTTTGATAACGAGGCAATGTGCTCCAAGTTGGAAAAACGGCGTGATAGTCGCCAAAATGTATTTGCTTTCTGATGTGGTCAATTGGGACATTGCCTTCCTTCAAATTGCAACGCACTACTTATGCTTGAACTGCACGTAACGATTTAGCAGTTTTTTAGAATGTTCTATGTACACCGATCCAATGGATCGGCTACATTATAAACAAGTGTGCCTAAACTGTGTGTTTGATGTTGCGTTCATTTAACTCAGGCCAAAAATACGACATGAACGGTTATAAGCAAAATTTTGCTACAAAAAAGTTAAAAAAAGTTAAAAACGCATTAATTGATTCAGCTCGTGCGGTTTGCAATATCCGACACATTTTCTATTTTAGCGATAAAAATTCCCATGCGTGCGAAAACAATCTTCGTTATCGTCCTTACGGTGTTGGTGACGGTCATCCTCATGAAGAATATGGACGAAGTCAACTTCTGGATATTCGGCATGCGAAGTGTCCCAAAGCTGGCCGTCCTCGGAACCATGTTCCTGATCGGAGCCATTGTCGGCTTTCTCGTTGGCCGGCCAAAAAAAAGATCGTCAATACCGACCGATGACCCTTCGTTTGACGTCCATAAACCAATGGACGACCCCGATCGTGATTATATTAGCTGAGGCCGGCGGTCCGTAAACAGCGGCCAATGATGTGTGGGTGTCCGATACCCATTAGGCCATTCATCGCGGATCCGGCCCGGGTTGGTCTTCGGTGGCTGTTTTACTCTCGTTTTACCCTCGGTTTGGTCTCGGTTTAGAAAAAGTAATTGCCCGGTAAAACGACGGGTATCCCGCGCCTATCCAGCCACCCAAGCCGTCTCCAAGCCGTCTCCAAGACAATACGGAAATCTATCGAAACGGGAAACCGCTATTGACGGAAATCAGCCAACCTGCCGGTGTCTACTTACGAACAGTAAAACGGTGCATCCCATGTTCATAACCATACACCACCTGGAGATGATGAAACTGCAAAATGGATTTTACAATAGCCAGCCCCAGACCCGTGGATGATGGATTGTCGGGGGTACGATAAAAACGCGAAAACATGTTGACCGTGTCCAGCGGCTGGTTACTTCCGGTGTTGGCGACCTCAAAACGGTCGTCATTGATAGCAACATGGATTTGCCCCCCCTCATGATTGTGTACAATAGCATTTTTCAGCAGATTGGTGATTAATATATTCGCCAGATCCGGATTAAAAGTCCACACCAACGCCCCATGTTCGTGGATGTCTAGCTGGATCTTTCGGTAGTCGAGCAGTTCTTCGAAGTCCGCCGCCTGTTGCTTCCACAAGGCGTTGAAACCGACGGGCGCCTCTTTCGAAAACTGTCTGTTTTCAATTTTCGACAGCAACAGCAATGACCGGTTTAGGCGGGTTAGGCGCTCCAGGTGCTGTATGGCATTGGCCAGCAGCCGTGTCTGCTCTTCCGTTCCGTGATACTGTTCCAAAAGAAGCTCCAGCTTGTTCATCGAAATGGCAAGCGGGGTCTGCAACTCGTGCGACGCATTTTCGATAAACTGCTTTTGTTGCTGGAATATGGCGATATTTGCCCTTAGGAGTTCTGCGACGGTTTGGTTCATGTCCCTAAACTCGCGAATCTTCGTTTTCGGCGGTTCAAAAGACTGGTGCTCACCCAATTTAAAATGACGGAGCTTGTGCTGCAGTTGGTAGAAAGGCCGCCAAATTTTGCGTAACACCCAATTGTTTATGATGAAAGCACTGGTGATAACGGCCACATACAGCCACAGCAGCGAATGCAAAAGGTCGGCGACGAGGTCGTCCTCTTCCACCATAGAAGCAATGATTTTGAGCTGATAATAGTTCCCGTCTGCAGCCGAAAAATAGGTCGTGAGCATGCGGACAATCTCAAAGCTGTCCTCATATTTCATGTACATGGCCGTGTCCTGGAATACTTCAGGTGCGTTTATTGCTGTTTCCCGGCTGACACGCCGAATGGCGTAATTGCTTTCGTCGAAATAGTTTCGTTTTAATATGCTTGTATCTGAGTCCGCCTTCTGGATAATCAGAATCTTATAATTCTCCAGCCCATCGTCAATGCTGTCGTACACTTCCTCCATCATACTTAGGTAGAAGACGACCGCCCAAATGCTCAATATAAAGATCAGCGACGCCGATAGGTATAACAGTGTATGGTTGAGCAGCTTCATCCGAGTGGATTATACCGTCAACTTATACCCTACCCCATATATCGCCTGTATTTCCAGGTTGGCGCCATGCTCCTTGAGCTTTTTTCGCAGATTTTTAATCTGGGAGTAGATAAAATCAAAATTGTCGGCATTGTCAATATGGTCTCCCCACACGTGTTCCGCCAACGCCGATTTATGGATAAGACGGTCCTTATTAACGACAAAAAACGCCATAATATCAAACTCCTTTCGGTTGAGCCGTATATCCTTTCCACTAACCTGCAAGGTGCGATCGTCGAAATTCAATTCCATATTATTGATTCTAACGAGGTTTCGACCGTCAAGTGCCTTGCGACGAAGCACGGCCCTAACGCGGGCATTCAACTCCGCCAAGTGAAATGGTTTAGTAAGGTAATCGTCGGCGCCCAGGTCCAGGCCCGTAAGCTTGTCATCGAGGGAATCCTTTGCCGAGATGACGATGACATTCACCCGCTTATCCGCTGATTTGAGTCCCCGGAGGACGTCAAGGCCATTGCCGTCGGGCAAACCGACATCGAGAAGAATGCAGTCGTAGTCGTACAGCGAAACCTTCTCCATGGCGGATTGAAAGTCTTCGGCATGTTCCACCGTATACTGCTCCTTGCGCAGATATTGTACGATGTTATCCCGCAGCCCCTTTTCGTCTTCTATGACCAATAACTTCATTTTGATCCAGTAATTGAGCGTTAAAGGTACACGGAAATCCGGTAAAAAGCCTGGAATCAGCGTGGGTAGATCGTACCCTTTGCTGCCTCAAGCGTGTTTTTCAGGAGTCCGACGATGGTCATTAGTCCCACTCCGCCGGGTACCGGAGTTATCCACGACGATTTGGCCGATACGTTGTCAAAATCCACGTCGCCATACAACTTATAGCCCGACTTGGTTTGGGTGCTGGATTCGCGGTTGATTCCCACGTCAATCACGATCGCCCCTTCTTTTACCATGTCGGCCGTGATGAAATGTTTCTTGCCGATCGCCGCAACCACGATATCGGCGCGACGCACCTCTTCGTTGATGTCCTTAGTCCGGCTGTGCGTCAGCGTTACGGTACAATTGCCGGGATTGCTGTTCCGGGCGAGTAAAATACTCATCGGACTGCCCACGATGTTGCTTCGCCCCACCACAACGGCATGTAATCCGGCGGTGTTGATCTGATAATGCTCCAGCATCAGCATCACTCCATAAGGGGTAGCCGGGATAAAGCCCGGAAGATTACGCTGCATGCGTCCCAGATTGACCGGATGAAACCCGTCGACGTCCTTGCGGTAGTCGATGGCTTCCGTCACCCGTTCAGGGTCGATATGCTTTGGCAGTGGCAACTGGACAATCAGCCCGTCCACGCGGTTGTCGGCATTCAGTTCTTCGATCTTAGCAATCAGATCGGCTTCGGTGACATCCTCTTCGTAGTGGATGTTGGTCGATTCGAAACCAACCAGCTCGCAATTGCGCATCTTGCTGGCCACGTAGGTTTCGCTGGCGCCATCATGTCCCACCAAAATAGCGACCAAATGTGGTTTTCGTCCGGTCGACGCCAGAAAATCCGCAGCCTCCCGTTTAATGTCTTCCTTGATTTTGGCCGATACCAGTTTACCGTCGAGTAACTTCATTTTTTTAGCGATTATATATAACAGATTTTAGACAAGAGACCCGAGGGCAATGCTTTGTTGCTAGGTAGCTTCCGGCATCCCGTACCTCCATGTCTTGCGTCTACCCTTAATCCAGCTTCAGCACTGCCATAAAGGCCGACTGCGGTATTTCCACGTTGCCTACCTGACGCATTCGTTTCTTTCCTTTTTTCTGTTTTTCCAACAATTTACGCTTCCGGGAAATGTCTCCTCCATAACACTTCGCCGTTACATCCTTCCGCAGGGCGCGGATGTTTTCACGAGCAATGATTTTAGCGCCTATCGAAGCCTGAATGGCGATTTCAAATTGCTGGCGGGGCAGCAATTCTTTCAGCTTTTCGCAAATCTTTTTACCAAAGTCATACGCGTTGCTCCGGTGGATGAGCGAGGATAATGCATCCACTGGTTCGCCATTGAGACGGATATCCAGCTTTACGAGATCGGACTGCCGATACCCAATCTGATGATAATCGAATGACGCATACCCCTTGGAAATCGTTTTAAGCTTATCATAGAAATCGAAAACGATCTCTCCCATCGGCATCTCAAATACCATCTCGACCCGATCGGCCGTCAGGTACGACTGATTGATAATAACGCCGCGTTTTTGAATACAAAGTGACATCACCGGGCCAACGAATTCCGCTTTGGTGATGATGTTGGCTTTAATAAAAGGCTCTTCTACGTAATCCAGCTTGCTGGGATCCGGAAGGTCGGAAGGATTATGCACGATGACTTCCTGCTTTTCCTTCGTTAAATAGGCCTTATAGGACACGTTGGGCACTGTAGTGATCACCGTCATATCGAACTCCCGTTCGAGACGTTCCTGAATGATCTCCATGTGTAGCATACCCAGGAATCCGCACCGGAAACCAAAACCAAGCGCAGCTGAAGATTCTGGTTCAAAGACCAGCGACGCGTCGTTCAGCTGCAACCGGTGCATGCTTTCCCGAAGTTCCTCAAAATCTTCCGTATCAACCGGGTAGATTCCCGCAAACACCATGGGCTTGACCTCTTCAAATCCCTTGATGGCTTCCCTGCTGGGGCGGGCTACATGGGTGATGGTATCCCCTACTTTTACTTCCCGCGCCTCCTTGATGCCGGAAATAATGTAGCCTACATCGCCCGTGCGGATAATATCTTTCGGCACCTGGTTGAGTTTCAGGGTACCGATCTCATCGGCTATATATTCCTTGCCGGTCGCGATAAACTTCACCTTGTCGCCTTTGCGAATTTCTCCGTTCTCGACCTTGAAGTAGGCCATAATACCCCGAAACGAATTGAATACCGAGTCGAAGATCAGCGCCTGTAAGGGAGCAGCCGGATCCCCAACCGGAGGCGGTACCCGCTCGACAATGGCATTTAAGATATCCACCACCCCCAAACCCGTTTTGCCCGAAGCCGGAATAATATCTTCCCGCTTGCCGCCTATCAACTCAATGATCTGATCTTTTACCTCTTCGGGCATTGCACCGGGCAGATCCATTTTGTTGAGCACAGGAATAATCTCCAGATCATGCTCCAGGGCAAGGTATAAATTCGAAATGGTCTGTGCCTGAATACCCTGGGAAGCGTCTACGATGAGTAGGGCACCTTCGCAGGCGGCTATTGAGCGCGACACCTCATAGGAAAAGTCGACGTGTCCCGGTGTATCAATCAAATTGAGCGTGTAGGTCTGTCCGTCCTTGACGTAATTCATCTGGATGGCGTGGCTCTTGATCGTGATGCCGCGTTCCCGTTCCAGGTCCATGTTGTCCAACAGCTGTGCCTGGGCTTCACGTTGCGAAATGGTATTGGTCGTTTCCAACAACCGGTCAGCCAACGTACTCTTGCCGTGGTCGATATGTGCAATGATGCAAAAATTGCGGATATGGTTCATTCAAATATAAGCTTAACAAAGCGATCAGCGGCAGCGTCTCCGGCACCTCATCCGTATCGGTATTTACGCCCGCTGCGTTATCGACTTCAAACGGCAAAGATATAGTTTTGATGGAATATTTTCATCGACTTCTGAAATGCGGTGGCAGCACGTCCGACCGCTACAAACCATCATTTTTTGTCGGATCAGGTGCTTGGAAAGCCGCGGCTTAGTTCCCGAGCTCGGACATAAACTTGATGCGCATAAGCTGGATTTCTTCGTAAGTATAATCGTCGGTACCCAGGTCGCGCAGTGCAGCCTCTATCGAGTCTACTTCCGCATTCCGAAAATAATCAAACACCTCGTCCTGGCGATCTTCGTCGATCACTTCGTCGACGAAATAAGACAGGTTGAGCTTGGTCCCTGAATTGACTATCGATTCCACCTCGCGAAGCAGATCCTCATAGCTGATGCCCTTTGCAGACGCGATATCCTCTAATCCTATTTTCCGGTCGATGTTTTGTATGATTGAAACTTTTAATGCGGATTTATTAGCCGCGCTTTTGATGACCAAATCCTGCGGCCGGTCAATTTCATTTTCGGTTACGTAATTTTTGATCAATTCCACGAACTGCGCACCGAATTTCATGGCTTTTCCCGCCCCAACCCCGTGGATTTGCTTCAGCTCATCAAGCGTGATGGGATAGTGCGTGCACATCTCATCCAACGACGGGTCCTGGAAAATGACGAACGGAGGAAGCCCTTTCTGTTTGGCAATCTTCTTGCGCAGGTCTCTGAGAAGCTGAAGCAACTGTGTGTCCACGGCGCTACTCCCCTGCTGTGGCATTTCTTCGGCGCCGTCTTCCGTTGCGCTCTCCATCGGCTTATTGAGGATAAATTTGATCTGATAGGGATTTTCGATAAACCGCTTGCCCGTCTCGGTGAGGATAAGCAGTCCATACTGGTCGATATCTTTTGCCAGAAAGTTGTCGAGCACCGCTTGGCGCAGCAACGATTTCCAATACAAAACCCCGTGCTCTTTGCCGCTGCCGAACAACGGGTGCTGATCGTGCTTGTAAGAGGAAACAGGTTGGTTATTTTGCCCCATAAATACGTTGATCACGTGGTGATCGTCGAATTTATCGCCCTGTTCCTGGATAAACCGGAGCACGGCAAGCAGGGATTCCTCCGCCTCAAAATGGCTGCGCTGAGCACTGCAGTTGTCGCACATGTTGTTGCAGCCGGTCTCGTCGAAGTTTTCACCAAAGTAGTGCAGGATCTGCTTGCGCCGGCACACGGACGACTCGGAATAGTCGATGACCTCCTTCAGGATCTGCGTGCCGATCTCCCGCTCCGACACCGGCTTGTCCTTCATAAACTTGGTCAACTTTTCGATATCCTTCTCTGAGTAAAAAGCGAGACAATGCCCTTCACCCCCATCCCGGCCTGCCCTACCGGTTTCCTGGTAGTAGCCTTCCATACTTTTTGGAATGTCGTGGTGGATGACGTATCGTACGTCGGGCTTGTCGATCCCCATTCCGAAGGCAATCGTGGCAACGATCACTTCCACATCCTCCATAAGGAACTTATCCTGCGTCTCCGCCCGCGTCTTGGCATCCAATCCTGCATGGTACGGCAATGCCCTGATACCGTTGATATTCAGCACCTCTGCGATTTCTTCCACTTTTTTACGGCTCAGACAATAGATTATCCCAGACTTACCGGTATTATTCTTAATGAATCGGACGATCTCTTTGACAACGTTCCGTTTTGGACGCACCTCGTAATAGAGGTTGGGCCGGTTAAACGACGACTTAAACAGTGTCGCATCGTTCATCTGCAGGTTTTTGCGGATGTCCGACTGCACTTTGGGTGTGGCGGTCGCCGTCAGCGCAATAACGGGGATGTTGCTACCGATGGTGTTGATAACCTGCCGAATCTTGCGGTATTCCGGTCGAAAATCATGCCCCCACTCGGATATACAGTGCGCCTCATCCACCGCCACGAACGATACGGTAATCAGTTTTAGAAATTCGACATTCTCCGCCTTTGCCAGCGACTCCGGCGCCACATAGAGCAACTTGGTTTTACCGGCCACAACGTCTTGCCGAACCCGCATGATTTCACTTTTATTTAATGAAGAATTGAGGAAATGAGCAATACTATCGTCACCACCAAACGACCGGAGTTGATCCACCTGATTTTTCATCAATGCGATGAGCGGTGAAATGACGATGGCCGTGCCCTCGCTCATCAATGCCGGCAACTGGTAGCAAATGGACTTGCCACCGCCGGTAGGCATGATGACAAACGTATCTTTTTTCTGTAAAATATTGGTGATTATGGCTTCTTGGTCACCCTTAAACGTATCAAAACCAAAAAATTCCTGTAGATTGTCAAATAGTATTTTCTCTATTTCCATTTCGCCTTTCGCAAAATAACCAAGACTGATCATTAAATAATGCCCAAAATAACATATTTTTGCGCATAACAGTATCTAAAATTATAAAATATATTTATGAAAAGCAACTCCGGTATTAAAAAGGCGGCATCGGCTTTTTTTACCGAAAAGCCAACGCGGCAACGCCTCCGCTAATACGGAGTTAAACCATTGAAATCGAGAGACAAAGATTACCAGGTAGCCGGTTGGTCGTCATGCGGCCCACTAAGCGGGTGCGTACCACTGCGGCACGGTGGCGAATCATCGAAAGATGCTGGCAGGCTATTGTTGAAATAAGCGCGGGTGAATTCGGCATTTAAACTATTTTTGCTTAAGGTTGTAAGTTATTGCTGATTGCTAAGACATACGAAATGGAAAATCATTATGCAGTTATCATGGCCGGCGGTATTGGAAGCCGGTTCTGGCCGATAAGCCGCACAAGTTTACCAAAACAATTTATTGACATGCTGGGCACCGGAAGGACGTTGATCCAAGCCACGTACGATCGATTTTGTAAGATCTTGCCCGAATCCAATATTTTCGTCGCAACCAATGAATCATACGCGCAGATTGTGCGGGACCAGCTCCCGCAATTGGCGCCACACCAGCTGATATTGGAGCCCATTATGCGAAACACCGCTCCATCGATCGCCTACGCCAGCCACAAGATTTTTCAGCTCAACCCGGAGGCGACGATGGTTATCGCGCCAGCAGACCACCTGATCCTGGAAACCGATGAGTTCGTGCGCAATGTCATGAAAGGGCTCAAATGTGCCGCCAATCACGATTGGTTGATTACGCTTGGTATTAAGCCCTCCAGGCCAGACACCGGATACGGTTATATTCAATACGGCAAGAGTGCCGAAGTACCCGGATTCAAAAAGGTGAAAACATTTACCGAAAAACCGAATCTGGAATTGGCCAAAACCTTTCTGCAGAGCGGAGATTTTCTTTGGAACGCCGGTATTTTCATCTGGTCGGCAAAGTCAATCATCACCGCTTTCGATCGGTACCAGACCGAGATGAACGATGTGTTCAAAGAAGGAAGAGAGGCATACAATACCGAACATGAGCAGAAGTTTATCGCCAGTGCGTTTGTCCGCTGTGTAAACATCTCCATCGATTTTGCCATCATGGAGCACGCAGACAACGTATATGTATTGCCGGCAGACTTTGGATGGTCAGATTTGGGGACCTGGTCTTCGGTGTACGAGTTGGCGGAAAAGGACTACCTTGGCAACGCGTCTCCATCGTCGGACAACGTCATTGTGTACGACTCATCAAACTGTGTGATTCACGCACCGAAGGACAAATTAGTAATTATCAAAGGTCTGCATAACTTCATCGTTGTGCAGTCTGAGGACACACTGATGATCTGTCCGAAGGACGAGGAACAGGGCGTCAAGCAGATCGTCGCCGACGTAAAGGAGAAATTTGGCAGCAGGTATATTTAACGCAATAGAAGATTATCGGACGGGTGAATTTCGCGTCCAAAGCCCACTGCATGGTGTCTGTTGACTAATTCCGGGTGTCTAAAACATGTTGTCCAATGCCATTCATCGCTAAGCACGTTGCGCTATACTTCATTATCCTATTCATCGCTCTACCGGCGCGTGCACAGCAACGGTCAGGCAACCGGAAAGCACAACAGGCGTTTGAGCGGGCGGCCAATCAACTCAGAGCCGGCCAGTACGGGGCCGCAGCAGTCTCACTGGAGTCAGCGGTTGCGCTCGACACTTCGTTTGCCGCTGCGCATCAGCAGCTGGGCGACATATATCGGCGACAAAAGGACTATTCGAAAGCCATAGGTCATTACGAACGGGTAGCGCGCCTGGCACCGGAGCTAACTGCCCTAACCTGGTTTGGCCTCGGCGAAAGCTTGCTCCTCTCCGGTCGGTACGAAAAGGCATTAGATGCGTTGAAACGTTATATCGCGGCAACCGATGCCGACACGGAGACGTTGCGCTTAGCCGACAAATACATGGCTGACTGTACCTTTAGCCTCGCTGCCTTAAAACAACCTGTCGCGTTTGCCCCCTTCAACCCCGGTGAGGCCATCAATAGTTTACACGACGAATATTTCCCGCGGCTCACTGCCGACGAGCGGACGATCATCTTCACGCGAAAAGCCGATAACCGCGAAAATTTTTATGAAAGCAAGCAGGACAGCATGGGTACCTGGCTGCCGGCGAGTCCGCTGATCGGAAACATTAATTCGACCTTGTACAACGAGGGAGCACATTGTATCTCGCCGGACGGCAAGTACCTCTTTTTTACGGGGTGCAACCGCCCGGAAGGCCTCGGGAGCTGTGACATTTACGTTTCGAGGCGCGAGGGCGGCCGATGGAGCCAGCCTTATAACCTAGGTGCTCCCATCAATACCCGCGGCTGGGAAGCGCAACCGACGCTCAGCGCCGATGGCCGTACGCTGTATTTCGTCAGCAATCGCCCGGGCGGGCAGGGCGGCTATGACATTTGGAGCGCTACCCTCCAGGAGAATGGACAGTGGGGGATGCCGCAAAATCTCGGAGCCGCCGTCAACACACCGTACGACGAAAGCGCCCCTTATATCCACGCCGACAATCAAACGCTGTATTTTACGTCAAACGGATGGCCCGGCTTTGGCGATAAAGACATGTTCAAAACGTCATTGGACAGCGCCGGAAACTGGCAGCAGCCGGTTAACCTCGGTTATCCAATTAATGATCATCACGAACAAAGTGCTTTCTCGGTGAGTATGAATGGCAAACGGGCATCGTTTGCAGCACGGCGCAATGACGCTGCCGGTGGACTGGACATTTACTTTTTCGAACTCCCCGAACCGATTCGTCCGCATCCGGTAGCCTATCTTAAGGGGACGATTGTAGATGCCGATAGCGGACAACCAATTCCCGCCCAGGTAAGACTTACCGACGTGGTGTCGGACCAGCTGCTGTACAACGAGCAGGCCGATTACGACGACGGTACCTTTCTTGCACCGCTACCATTCGGCAAAACCTATGCCCTGCACGTGAGGCAACCCGGTTATCTCTTTTTATCCGAAAACTACCCGCTAAACGACTCCATAGCGATCAATGATGGCTACGAAATCCGGATCGCGATGTCACGGATTAAAGTCGGGAAAACCGAAACACTGAATAATATTTTTTTTGACCACGACAGATACGAATTGCTGCCGCAATCGAAAAGCGACCTGGATAACCTCGTCGATTTCCTGGTCCTTAATCCCGATGTCCACATCGAAATCGGCGGACACACCGATAACACCGGCACCGAGTCGTATAATCAACAGCTTTCGGAAAACCGCGCCAGGGCAGTATACAACTATTTGCTTCATGCAGGCATCCAGCGCACACGCCTGAGTTTCCATGGCTACGGCGCCTCCCAGCCCATTGCGACAAACGATACCGACGCAGGGCGCCAACTCAACCGCCGCACGGATTTTAAAATAGTCGAGTAACCTGCGGCCAACCTCCGATTTGGTCGTGCTGCCGGTAGCGGCGCTGATGCCCTATGCGCATGGGGCGGATCGCTGTGCAATCAGTCCGATTTTGATTTGATCGATAGAATAGCTTATATTTGGGTAATTGATAACCTGAAAATTATGGTATTACGACATTTCATGCTGCTGGCCGGAATACTGGCGATGGCAAAATGGGGCATGGCACAGGTGACTGCAGACACGGCGCTGCAGTTAATCGGTGACGGATTCAGCTTCACGGAGGGACCGGCGCCGGATGCCGAAGGCAATGTATTCTTCACCGATCAGCCCAACAATCGCATCTGGAAGTACGGTACGGACGGAAGGCTCACCGTGTTTATGGAAAATGCCGGGCGTTCCAACGGCTTATATATCGACAACGAGGGGTATATCATCGCCTGTGCCGATGAGCACAACGAACTTTGGCGTATCGGCAAAAACGGCGACGTAGAAAAGCTGGCCGGAGGATACCGCGATTCCATATTTAACGGGCCCAACGATGTGTGGGTATCGCCTTCGGGATGGATATATTTTACCGACCCCTACTACCAGCGCGATTACTGGACACGGAAAGAGCCGGATATGAAAACACAGGCCCTTTACGGCTACCGCAATGGCGAAACCGTACGGCTGGACGCCCAATTTAAGCAACCCAACGGCATTGTCGGGACGCCGGACGGCAAGCTGTTGTACGTCGCGGATATCGGCGACAGCAAGATCTACCGGTACCCTATCGAAAACGATGGGTCACTTAGCGATAAACAGGTGTTTGCGCCACAGGGTTCCGACGGTATGACCATTGATGAAGACGGAAACGTTTACCTAACCGGCAGGGGTGTGACGGTATACAATCCGAAGGGTGAAAAAATTCAGCAAATCGATGTCCCCGCGGGCTGGACGGCCAACGTATGCTTCGGCGGCATCGCGATGGACCATCTCTTCATCACCGCGCGGGACAAAGTTTTCAAACTGAAAATGAAGGTGCGAGGCGTCCGCTAACGCGCTCAGGCGTGTTGCTCGGCGTGTCGCCCCTCCGCGAATTCTTCCAAGACCTTGCTGTTGAAAGCCGGCAGGTCATCCGGAGTACGGCTGGTTACCAACCCGCCATCGACGACAACTTCGCTATCTTCCCAAAGTGCTCCGGCGTTGATCAAGTCTTTTCGTATCGCCCGTACGGAGGTCATTTTTCGTCCTTCCACCACCTCTGCATCGATAAGGACCTGTGGGCCATGGCATATCGCCGCCACTGGCTTTCCCTGCTTAAAGAACGCGCGTACAAATTCGAGTGCCTTTTCATTGGTCCGTAGCTTGTCCGGATTAAAGACGCCCCCGGGTATCAGCAGCGCGTCATAGTCGTCTGCATTCGCTTCATCGAGCGGCTTATCCACCGTTAGGTCTAGATGCCACTCGTCGCCCTGTTTGGAGCGGACGGATTCTTTGTTTGGAGAGACGATGTGGGTCGTTGCCCCGGCCATCTGCATCGTGTCCCTCGGACTGGTCAGCTCGACTTCCTCGAAACCATCGGCAGTTAAAATTGCAATTTTCTTTTCTCTTAATTCGTCAGCCATAATATACCTCCTAATTTTTGGTGTTGCACCCCGTGTAACTAGCTATGTTTTTTCCTACGTTCTTAACACGGGCGCGGTGGTATTGTTTACTTAAATACGCATTGTCGACTGAACTTTGTCGTTTGAGGTATTGTTGTTAAGTTTGGATTATGGACCACGTTTTTTATGAAGGGCAGGTCATCTGGGCACAAATCGATGCGAACCGCCACTTGCGGCATTCGGCCTACGCAGACCTGTGTGCACAGGCACGGAGCAACATGCTCACGACATTCGGCCTGCCGCTTGACAAAATCGCTGAAGCGGGCATCGGACCTATCCTGTTCCGGGAGGAATTAATCTACTTAAAGGAGATTATGTTGAACGAGCACGTTCGCGTGGCAGTACAATTGCTGAAATACAATGTCGCCAATTCGCGCTTTAGCTTTCGCCATGAAATTTACCGGAGTGATGGAATCAAGTGCGCCGTAGTGACGGCTGATGGTGCCTGGATGGATGTCCGCAAACGTAAGCTGACGACACTACCGGTAGAATGGCAGTATATCGTCGCCCGGCTGCCCAAGAGTGATGACTACGAAGAGGTGGAAAAATAAAATCCCCCGAAGATGCTTCTCCGGGGGATTATACGTAATGCGACAAAAGGTTACTTCACTTCGATTAATCGGGAAGCCACTTTTGCTTCTTCTTTCTTGCCGACCGTCACGGACAACACACCGTCTTTGTAGCTTGCATCGATCTTGTTATGGTCAATGCTTTCCGGCAATGTAAATGAACGGGTAAACGACGTGTAGCTGTATTCGCGTTTGCTGTATTTTTTGTTTTCGTCAACAACTTCGCTTTTCTTTTCGGCAGAAACGGTTAACACGTCTTTGTCCACGTTGATTTTAAAATCGCCTTTTTCCAATCCGGGGGCAGCAAGCTCAATCTGATAAGCTTCGCTGGTCTCCGCGATATTTACCGCCGGCACACGTGAGATAAACCGATCCGAAATAAATGAATCATTGAACAACGACTCGAACAAATTGTTGGTCCAGGCATCGATAGACCTGTTTGGGTGGCTGTTTGAAAATTTTACCAGTGTCATGTTAATTCCTCCTTTTCAATACTAACTTATTTGCTTACTCTCGCAATTTCAAACCGCGTACCAAGAGAAATTACGGACTGAACAGCTGACATTATGTCGCCTAATCAACAAATTAAATGACTTTTTGTCGTTAGTCCGGCTTCGACCAAGACAAAATCACCGATGCCTTCGCACGGTCGCCGCCGAACGGCGGGTTATTTTTTATGATCTGCACCTCTGCTTCGCAGATAAAAGAAAAGTCCCCTCGGAGGCGCGACAAGATAGACTCCGCAACCGTTTCCAGCAACTTGCGTGGAATTTTCATTTCATCTTTAGCGATTTGGTACAGCTTTTCGTAATTAATTGTATTAACCAGCTCGTCACTGCCGGAGGCGTGTCGTTCAAACACCACCCGAATAGCGACGACAAATTCATTGCCCAGCACCTGCTCCTCGGGGTAATATCCATGATACGCGTAAAACCGCAAATCCTCGAGTGCAACCTGTTGTCGAATATGTCCCATGACACAAACCTACCAATATTTTTGAAGGAAAAGGTGAAGTGAAACCGTGATCGTCAAAAACATCCTGAAGGCCGTATCACACGAGATTAAATGCCTGCGCAAACTTAATCAGGTCGTAATGGGTTTTCGCACCGATTTTCCGTTTGATGTTACGCCGATGCGTGTTCAATGTTTTTACAGAGATATGGAGGCGGTCACTCATCGCTGCAGTGGTCTCTCCGGTAGCTATGAAACGCAGCAGCTCCGTTTCCCGTTTGGTGAGTGCTACGTAGCGCTGATAGTTGTTTTTGAGCATCAAATTCTCTTGCATGAGTCGCTCCGCCTTTTCGGCGAGGTGGTGATGCGGATCCAGGGGCAACGCAAAGGTTAAGGACAGCAACAGCTTTCCGTCCTCATCGTAAATAAACGGGCGCGACGCACTGAGGTACCACTCAAAGCGGCTATCGCTACCGGTAGCCACCTGTTGAAGAAACGAAAACCATCTTTTCGAAGCGGACTCCTCCAACACCTCCTTAAACTTCGGCACATAAAATGCGACGTCCTCCGAATTAAAAAATTTTGTATAGTACTCCGAACCCATTTTGCGCACTTCGTCGAGCGATGCTCCCAACTGCTGCAAACCAGTGCGGGACATGTACACGACGGAAAACGAGGACACTTCGTGGACTATGAATACGGGCAGCTCGTCCGCAAGCGCCTCAAAAACCGCTAATTTCTGGGATACTTCCTCGCGCACTGCGTCGCTGCACGGGTAGTCAACAGGCAGGAAATCGGTCATTGGTCTATCGTTTTAGGCTTCTTATGGCGAAGATACAAAATATACTCAACCGATGTGTTTTTTTTAGGTTATATTCAAATACATGAAAACCGATGACGCAACGGACGTCCATGAGAACCACATTCGCAGCAGCCAATTCGACTATTTTTTCGTTTATTGCCAACCCCCGCCGGTCGTCCGACACTATCACCATCCGCCATGCAAGCACCGATCCCCGATGAGGTAAATCCACGGTAAGTGCGCGGTGAGTCCACGGTGACTCCACGTTTTTGAGTGATGGTGTGGGGTCAGCCACGGCCCGGCGCAGACAGGGGCCCCATTTTGGACAAATCGGGCACGGTGAGGTGCGCGTGGCGTATACACTACCTATTTGCTTACCGGCCCTCGCCATGTCAGCTCAGTCGGCCGCTTTTTATGTAAACTAAATAATCTGTATACTTGTATACGGAAACCGTATAAGACTGGTACGAATAACTAAATTGATTTACTAATTTCATAAATTATGCACAGCAAGTCGTTCATTGCCGCAGGCGCGGTGTTTGCTTTAGCCTTACCGGCATTAGCACAAGAGACGAAAATGAAACCAGAAGAAACTGAAGTATGGGAACCGGAACCACGGGTGGTGACCACCGCCCCCGATAAAGCTCCGTCAGATGCCATTGTCTTGTTCGACGGTACATCGTTGGACCAATGGGTGAGCAGCAACGATAGCTCCTCTCCGGCTAAATGGGCTATTTCCGATGGCGCATTTACCGTGGTTAAAGGCACTGGTGGAATCCAGACAAAACAGGAATTTACAGACTACCAGTTGCATCTGGAGTGGCGGAGTCCAACGGAGATCGTCGGGGAGAGCCAGGGGCGCGGCAACAGCGGCGTCTTCATGCAGGGGCTATATGAAGTTCAGGTACTCGACAGCTACAACAACCGTACCTATTCCAATGGACAAGCCGCAAGCATCTACAAGCAGCGGATACCGTTGGTCAATGCTACCAAGGCACCCGGTGAGTGGCAGACGTACGACATTATCTGGACAGCTCCACGTTTTAACTCGGACGGTATTTTAATCTCCAAAGCGCGGGTAACTGTATTGCACAACGGTGTTTTGGTACAGAATAACGTTGAGCTCGACGGGCCGACCGAATACATCGGCATACCGAAATACAAGGCGCACGGTCCGGGACCAATCGCGCTGCAGGATCATGGCAACCCGGTTAGTTTTCGCAATATTTGGATCCGGCCGCTTTAAACAAGCAGCCGGATGCTGAAGCCGCCGATAGTGGATTTCCACCAAGAAAAAGACCGGGCGTTTTCGCCCGGCCTTTCCATTTTTTTAACAGTTACGAATAAAACCCTTAAAGCGCTACCGCTTTTGACTTCTCGTAGCTCTCGTTGTGCACATTGGCCACTGCCCTACCCGACGGATCGTTCACATTTTGGAAGGACGCATCCCAGGCTAGCGCCTCAGGCGTGCTACAGGCCACCGATTTAACTGACGGCACGGTTAAAGCCGCGGTATCCGACGGGAAATGCTCCGCAAAAATCGAACGGTACAAGTACTCCTCCTTGTTCTGAGGCGGGTTGATCGGAAAACGCTCAGCTGCATTGGCCAGCTCTTCATCGCTTACTTTCTGGGCTGCTTGCTCTTTAAGTGTGTCGATCCAGCTATACCCCACACCATCGGAAAACTGCTCCTTCTGTCTCCAAGCGATACTTTCCGGAAGGTAGTCCTCGAAAGCTTTCCGTACAATCCATTTTTCCATCCGTCCTTCTCTGATCATCTTGTCTTCGGGGTTCAGGCGCATCGCCACATCAATAAACTCTTTATCGAGGAAAGGAACGCGTCCTTCTACGCCCCAGGCTGCCAGTGCCTTGTTGGCGCGCAGACAGTCGTATAAATGCAGTTTACCCAGTTTCCGAACAGTTTCCTCGTGAAACTCCTTTGCATTGGGCGCTTTGTGGAAATAAAGATATCCGCCAAACAACTCATCCGAACCCTCACCTGAAAGCACCATTTTTATTCCCATGGACTTGATGACGCGTGCCAGCAGGTACATCGGTGTCGATGCCCGGACCGTTGTCACGTCATAGGTTTCCAGATGGTAAATGACATCACGTACGGCATCCAGCCCTTCCTGAATGGTAAAATTGATTTCATGGTGAACCGTACCGATATGGTCAGCAGCCCGCTTTGCAGCCTCTAAGTCTGGCGAACCTTTCAGTCCCACCGCAAACGAATGCAACTGCGGGTACCAAGCTGTCTCCTGGTCGTCTGATTCGATGCGCTTGGCGGCAAACTTTTTGGTAACCGCTGCGATGACCGACGAATCCAGCCCACCGGAAAGCAATACACCATATGGAACATCAGACATCATTTGCCGGTGCACCGCTTCTTCGAGGCTTTTGCGCAACGTCCCAATATCCGAGGTATTGTCTTTCACGTTGGCGTAACTCTCCCAATCGCGGGTATACCATTTTTTGGGGGTTAACCCTTCTGCGCTGTAGATATAATGACCCGGAGGAAACGTCTCGATGTGCGTACAGTAGCCTTCCAGCGATTTGAGCTCAGATGCAACAAACACTGTCCCGGATTCGTCACGCCCCGTGTACAACGGGATAATCCCCATATGGTCACGGGCCACTAAAAAAACATCACGTTCAATATCATATAAGGCAAAACCGAAAATACCGTTAAGGTCTTCGATGAACGCCGGCCCTTTCTTCTCGTACAGCGCCAATATCACCTCGCTGTCGCACTGTGTGGAAAATGCATAGTCTGTCAGTTGATTCCGCAATTGCTGGTGATTGTAAATCTCTCCGTTGACGGCCAGCACCACGTTACCGTTGGCACTGAATAATGGTTGACGGCCAGATTTGGGATCAACAATCGCTAAACGTTCATGCGCCAATATAGCCTTTTCTGAACTATATATCCCCGACCAATCCGGTCCACGATGGCGAATCCTCTTCGACATCTTGAGCACTTGGGGGCGCAACTCTTCTGACTTCCCTTTCAGGTCAAAAGCACCGATAATTCCACACATATGTTAAAACGTTAAATGTTAATATAGCTATAATGCATGCAAAAGTAATAAATTAAATATTCATATTCGCAATGAAAATTAATTTTTTTAATGATTTTTTCAAAAAAAGTCGCGATAAACGGAAATTATATCAATGAAAGCCGAAATATAATAACACGATTTCAAATCCCATGGCAGGATCGGCAGCGTAAAGTGATGCGGTATATTTAGTGGCAGGCTATGGTTTATTGGCGCTACAATACTGTTATTACTTGCAAATATGCTATTTTTGCGCGTCATTGGTGCAACGCTTTAAAAAAAAATGTAAATTTGGTTGCAAGCCGAAAATCCAGATAACGTGAAGAAACGAATCGCTATTTTTGCTTCGGGATCGGGGTCAAATGCCCAGAAGCTTATGGAGTACTTTAAGTATCATGACCAGGCTGAAGTGGCCCTGGTGCTAAGTAATAATCCCGAAGCCTACGTTTTGCAGCGCGCCGATAATTTTGAAGTCCCCACCCACGTTTTCGACCGCCACGAGTTTTTCCATACCGACAATGTTGTTCAACTGCTGGAGAAACTTCAAATCGATTTGGTTGTATTGGCGGGATTTCTCTGGCTGGTGCCCCAAAACCTACTGGACAAGTTTCCGAATAAGATCATAAATATACATCCTGCATTACTTCCAGCTTACGGCGGGAAGGGGATGTACGGCGACCGCGTGCACCAAGCGGTCTTGGATGCGAAAGAGGAAGAGTCCGGCATTACCATCCACTTTGTCAACGAGCACTTCGATGAGGGGGAGATCATATACCAGGCACGTTTCCGAATTGCACCAGAAGACACCCTGGAGGTGGTGCGGTTTAAAGGCCAGCAGCTGGAGCACCAACACTACCCCAAAGTCGTAGAAAATCTGTTGAAAAAAATGTGAGTAAACACTGTGGCTCCGTACCTGCTTCCCAAAAGTACTTTTTGGCCGCAAACCGCGCGATAACGCCATTGATTGATCGATAAAATTCGCGTTACTTTCAGCAAATTTCCCTAAGTTTGCGGCTTATAACTCAACAGCGCATGAACCATCCCGTTAAGATAAAAAATGCCCTGGTCTCCGTATATAATAAGGACGGCCTTACCCCATTGATTCAGTTATTAAACAAATTCGGTGTCACGTTTTACTCGACCGGAGGGACGGAAACATTTATCCGAGATCTTGGATTCGACGTGGTTCCGGTGGAAGACCTGACCGGATATCCGTCCATACTGGGTGGCCGCGTCAAAACACTCCACCCCAAGGTTTTCGGCGGCATCCTATCGCGGCGGCCGCTTAATGCCGACCAAGAGCAGCTGAAAGAATACGGAATACCAGAAATCGACCTGGTTATTGTCGACCTCTATCCGTTTGAAGAAACGCTCGCTTCGGGCGCATCGGAACAGGAAATCATCGAAAAAATTGACATCGGTGGCATATCGCTGATCCGGGCAGCCGCAAAAAACCACAACGACGTGGTAATCGTCTCTTCGCGAAACGACTATAAGTTGTTGGAAACCATTCTTTCGGAAAACGAGGGGTACACCTTCTTGCAACACCGCAAGACGCTCGCTAAACACGCATTCAACGTATCTTCCCACTATGATACGGCGATTTTCAATTATTTCAACCAGGAAGCGCCGCTGCCGGTATTCAAACAGAGTGAACAGCAAGCTCAGGTGCTCCGATATGGCGAAAACCCACATCAACGTGGCGTATTTTACGGCGACTTGGAAGCCATGTTTGAAAAACTGAACGGTAAAGAGCTCTCTTACAACAACCTGGTGGACATAGATGCCGCAGTAGCCCTCATCGATGAGTTCGATTCGCCAACCTTTGCCGTGTTGAAGCATACCAATGCCTGTGGGGTAGCCACACGCCACGACCTTTATACTGCCTGGCAAGACGCATTGGCTTGTGATCCCGTGTCGGCCTTCGGCGGGGTCATTATCTGCAACGGACCGATCGACGAGGCAACAGCCGAGGAAATCAACAAGTTGTTTTTTGAGGTACTCATCGCCCCAGATTACAGCGAAGCAGCCCTTCAGACGCTTACTAGCAAGAAGAACCGGATCCTCTTGAAACGGAAATCCGTTCAGCTATCGGACAAACAGTTCAAAACCTTGTTAAATGGCGTCATTGAACAGGACAAGGATTCGGTTATCGAAGGCATCGACAAAATGGAAGGGGTAACGGACAGACAGCCGAACGAGCGGGAACTCAACGACCTGGCTTTTGCCAACAAAATCGTCAAACATACCAAGTCCAACGCCATAGTCTTGGCTAAAGACGGGCAGTTGTCGGCCAGCGGCGTCGGACAGACATCCCGGGTAGACGCCTTAAAACAGGCGATCCTGAAAGCAAAGTCGTTTGGCTTTGACCTTGAAGGTGCTGTAATGGCTTCTGATGCTTTTTTCCCGTTTTCGGATTGCGTGGAAATAGCCGCGGAGGCGGGCATCTCCGCAATTTTACAGCCCGGCGGATCGATTCGTGATAAGGAATCCGTTGAAATGGCCAACACCAAAGGTGTTTCGATGGTGGTAACTGGTGTGCGGCATTTTAAGCACTAGGCGCCACCAATCGTAAACAAGCAGTCAGTAGTAGCCCCTATAAAGCGATAAACCAATGAAATTTGGAAGTGTAGATAACCCCGGGGAAGTTGATTTCTCCCTGCCCCCCACCCATCCGGATACGTGGAAGGTGCTGCAAAGAGATGATGCGGAGTTTGAAGTATATGTCGGCTGCGCGAAATGGAACAAGCAGGATCTCAAGGGGTTCTACCCGCGGGGCACCAAAGATGAACTGGTTTACTACGCTACACAGTTCAACTGCATTGAGCTTAATGCCACATTCTACAATTCGCCCGATAAACACCAAGTTGAGGTGTGGAAGAACAAGACACCATCCGATTTTAAATTTTTTCCAAAAATACCACAATCGGTCAGCCACTACAGCCGACTGCTGAACGTCAGCGAAAAAGTAACCGCGTTTTGCGACGCCATCAGCTTTTTTGAAGAAAAGCTGGGGATGAGCTTCCTACAACTGCACGACAACTACAAGCCAAAGGATTTCGGTCGACTGGAAACGTTTATCAAAGCGTATCCAAAGGCAATTCCGCTTGCCGTTGAGGTACGCAACGCGGAATGGTTTTCCGATACGGCGACAAGCAAGCTCCTGAATGACTTATTGCGCGACGAGCAGCGTACGGCCGTGATTGTGGATACCGCCGGGCGGCGCGATATGCTTCACATGCAGCTCACCTCCCCAACCGCATTTATCCGTTATGTGGGAGCCAACCATCCCAGCGACTACAGCAGGCTGGACGACTGGCTCGAACGAATAAAGGAGTGGCGTGAAGCTGGGTTGAAAACACTGTATTTTTTCGTGCATCAGAATATGGAGCTCGAATCGCCGCTGCTGGCTGCCTATTTTATTGACAAGCTCAATAACCAACTGGGACTACAGGTGCGCGGTCCGCACGGAAAGCTCCTTTAGCACAGCCGTCGCAACTGCTGTGGCATGCATGCGCCTGGGAGGCTTACTACCAAATTGCCGGACTTAATCATCGAACTTTTCCAGCTGCTTGAGCAGCGTGGCGAAATCCTTCGGGTACGGCGCTTGGAAATGGTAATCCTTTCCTTCCAGCGCAAATCGAAGTTCACGGGCATGCAGCGCAAATCGCTTCATTATGGGTTGCTCTTCACGTCCCTTTCCCATTGTAAACCCCCGCTTTTTGATCTGCGAAAGGAACACCGGTTTCCCCTTGTAAAGCGTGTCGCCTACGATGGCGGCCCGCTGCGTGGCCAGGTGTATCCGTATCTGGTGCATGCGACCCGTCACCGGACGACACTCCACCAGAGTATAATGTTTGAAATAACGAAGTGAGTTGAAATAGGTTTCTGCCCGTTTGCCATTAGCGCGGTCAATCGTTACGTTTTTATTGCCCATGTTCAGGATAGGCAGGTCGACCAGCAACTCCTCAAATACATGCGTGCCCTCAATTACCGCATGATAAACCTTGGTCACCCGCCTACGCTCAAACTCGATGGACACCGCGCGGTAGGTTTGCGGATTTTTAGCGATAAGCAACAATCCCGATGTCTCCTTATCCAATCGGTGGCAAACCTGCGCGGCGCCATAATATTGCTTGGCCAGGCGATGGACGCTCGCCTCGCCGCCCTCCCGCTCATCGAGGGAAGCCAAAAATGGCGGCTTGTTGATTACAATCAGGTTATCGTCTTCATGCAGTATAAGGTCTGCAAACCTATGGTGATTGATTTTACCCATATTCACTTTTTCTTACTCGATTATCGTTTCGCTCGTTCGTATTGCACCGGCCACGGTACATCGACTCCGAGTTGACTGGCCGCCTGCAGCGGAAAATAAGGGTTCCTGAGCAGTTCGCGCCCCATAAAAATTAGGTCTGCTTGTCCCTCAGCCAAAATTGCCTCCGCCTCTTCAGCACTGGTAATCAATCCTACGGCACCGGTCGGCATACCTGTCTGTTGCCGGATACTCGCCGCGTAAGGAACTTGATATAGCGGACCGGGTGCAATCTTTTGTTGTGCGGCGTTTCCCCCGCTTGAGCAATCGATCAGGTCCACACCGTGTGCTTTTAATTGCTGCGCCAGCCGAATGGAGTCCGAGATGTCCCACCCCCCATCGACCCACTCGGTGGCTGAAATTCGGACGAAAACCGGCAGGTCACCGGGAACTGTCCGGCGTACGCCATCGACAACTTCCAGCACCATACGTATGCGGTTTTCAAAGGACCCGCCGTACGCGTCGTTTCGACGATTGCTCAAGGGCGACAAAAATTCGTTTAGTAGGTAGCCATGGGCTGCGTGCACCTCAAAGATCTGAAAACCGGCCTCAACGGCGCGCTTAGCTGCACTTATAAAATCATTAACGACCTGCTGGATTTGGGCCGGCGTCATCGACACCGGAAGCGGGTCTTGGTCGTGGTAAGCCACCTCGCTTGGCGCAAGGGTTTGCCAGCCGCCCGCCTCTTCCGAAAGGACGTGGCTGCCCTTCCAGGGGCTGCTATGGCTCGCTTTCCTTCCTGCATGCGCCAGTTGTATGCCGGCAACCGAACCGTTATCCTTAATGATGGTTGCCAGTCGTTTCAAACCATCGACATGCCCATCTTTCCAAATACCCAGATCGTCGGGCGTTATGCGGCCCTCCGGGGAAACGGCCGTTGCTTCAGTGAAAACGATTCCGGCGCCGCCGACGGCACGGCTGCCCAGGTGCACAAGGTGCCAATCGTTGACAAAACCGTCTGTGCTGGAATACTGGCACATCGGCGACACGACAATCCGATTTGGGGAGGTGATCGATCTGATCGATAGCGGCTTGAATAGTAAGGACATAGTTTTCAATAGTTTAAAAAAGCACAACAGGCACTCATCCCCTGCCACAACCGACGGCGCTGCGGGGACTCGTGATTCGACATGATCCAACGGACAAACATAACTAAAAACGCCCACCCGCCAAAGGACGGAGTGGGCGTTCATCATCAAACTTAAACCAAAAAATTATAAACAATTAAACAACTTTTATTTTTCGGCAGGTGCCGCTTGGGGGGGTTCAACAACCGGCTGCCGGTCTACGGTCTTCGCCTCACGGTGATGTCGCCTCATGCGCTGATCGGACTGCCCCGCTTGGTTCGGACGACGCATGGTCTTCATCCGTTCTCTTCTTTCGGCAAGCTCCTTATTCCAGGCTTCGCGTTGCTCTTCGGTGAGCACCTCATTCAGGCGGTCCTTTGCCTTTTTTTGCTCTTCCCTTAGCTTAGCCATACGGGTCTGTCGATCGCCACGGCTTTCTTTCAATCGCTCGGCTCGTTCTAAATTCAATGCGTACACTTCGGCTTCCTGCTTTTCGGTCAACCCCAATGTCTTCGTCATGTGTTCGGTATGGAGCCTGGCAATTTCCGCTGCGCTTTTCTGATGCCTGATTTGACGTTCCTGTGCTGCGGCGTGCAGACTGATTCCGAAAGCGAGAAGCGCTATCATTGTTACTTTTTTCATCGTTTGTACAATTAGTTCAACAGTATTAATTACTTCTTGATCATAGGAGCCCAGTTTGCGCTAAAAGTTTAATTAGCCCATTGTTAAAAAATGTTAAAGAAAAAAGGCAGATGGTGTAACAAAATATCGATTTTTGTATCGTAGTCAATGAAAAGTCGCTGACATCCATGTTGGAAATCAATCACATCGTAAAACAATACGCCGGTCACCGCGCGCTGGACGACGTCTCGGCACGTGTCGAAAAGGGGACTATCTTTGGTCTGCTCGGTCCAAACGGTGCAGGCAAGACATCGCTGATCCGAATTATCAATCAGATAACCGCACCCGACAGCGGCGAAATATATTTTGATGGCGAACGGCTCAATCCTTCCCACATCGAACGCATCGGTTACCTGCCAGAGGAGCGCGGGTTGTACAAAAAGATGGAGATAGGTGAGCAAATGCTATACCTGGCCCGGCTGAAAGGACTTTCGAAGCATGAAGCAGCAAGCCGGATACGGCATTGGTTTGAGAAAATGGAGATGCAAAGCTGGTGGAACAAAAAAGTCGAAGACCTGAGCAAGGGCATGCAGCAGAAGGTGCAGTTTGTTGCCACGGTGATACATCAGCCCGACCTGATCATACTTGACGAGCCATTTTCGGGATTTGATCCGGTAAACGCCAACCTCATTAAAGAGGAAATCCTTGCGCTAAACCGAAACGGAGCCACCATCATTTTCTCTACACATCGTATGGAGTCCGTTGAGGAACTTTGTGACAGCATCATTTTGATCAATAAATCCAAAAAGATCCTCGACGGGAAAGTCAAAGCCATCAAAAACGCCTACCGGACCAACACCTATCGGATTGAACACCTTCCGCATCACGAATCAATCCAGGGCGTGGAGGGATTGTTTTCCGTCCAGAATCAGGTAACGGGAGAAGACAGCACGGTGCTTACCGTAAGCGTGGCGGAAGGCAAGGCGATAAACGACGTTCTCAGTTACTTGATCCCGATCATACAAATACACGAGATAAAAGAGGTCATACCCAGTATCCACGACATCTTCGTCGATCAGGTGATGCACGGAACACCACACCCCGCAATTGAAACAGCCGAATGAGTAAGACAGCATTAATCATCAGACGGGAATACCTTACCCGGGTTAAAAAGAGGTCATTTCTGCTAACTACCTTTTTGGTACCCCTCTTCCTTATTGTCGTTTATGTACTCGCTATCATACTAACCGCCAATAGCTTTGAAAACAGCCGTGCGATGGTACACGTCATCGATCAAAGCGGCTTGTTCCAGGGTAGGCTCCCGGATACGCGAAACATTACGTTCGTCGCCGTGTCGGGAGAGGTGTCCAATGCCAAAGAGGACATCGCCGACGACGGTGCAAAAACCTACCTCCTCGTCATCCCGGAAAATGTGGACAAAGGGGCGGGCGTGGAGTTATTTTCGTCGGACATTGCCAGTATCGGCACCCAGGATGCCATCCGTGACCAACTGGAAGGGGTGCTCCGCGACATCGCGTTTGAGAAAGCGGGTATTGATCGGAAAACGGTCGAAAATATAAGGCCGGAGGTTCGCGTTCAGGCAAAAGAAATCACACCGGATGGGGAAAAAGAAAGCAGCGCGGCCGCAGCGATCGGTGTTGCCATGGCATTATCTGTTCTGGTATATGTGTGCCTGCTTTTGTATGGCACCCAGGTTATGCGGGGCATCATTGAAGAAAAAACAAATCGAATCGTGGAAGTGATCATTTCGTCGGTGAAACCCTTCCAATTGATGATGGGAAAAATCATCGGTATCGGCCTGGTCGGACTAACGCAGTTCATCCTATGGATCGCGTTATCGACGACATTGATAAGCGTGGCCAGTGCGGTTTTTGTCGATGACGACACGATCGCACGCGTGGCCACCGGTCAGACACCGGGTGCAGACCCTATATCAGTACAACAGCCGGCCCATTATGGAGCATATAGCAACGTCATGCAAGCCCTCGGCACGGTGAACTTCCAGGGAATTATCGGCGCATTTCTGCTGTATTTCGTTGGGGGGTACCTCTTGTACAGCGCCTTGTTTGCCGCAGTCGGTTCAGCGGTCGATAGCGAGACAGAGACCCAGCAGTTTATGTTTCCGATCACCATTCCGCTCCTATTCACCTATATCTTATCCTTCGGCGTATTGGTGAATGATCCAAACGGACCATTAAGTTTCTGGTTAAGCATGATTCCGCTGACTTCACCGATCGCCATGCTGGTGCGCATACCGTTTGGTGTTCCTACCTGGGAACTGGCGCTGTCGCTCACGCTGCTAGTTGGAGGATTCATCCTTACAACCTGGGTGGCGGCACGCATATACCGCGTGGGGATTCTGATGTACGGAAAGAAGGCCAGTTACGCCGAACTGGTCAAATGGTTCCGGTACAAAGGGTGATTGCTGACTGGCGAACCGCAATGCAGATCGTTAAATGATGCCATGCAACGGCCCACCTTTGGCGCCGAGGGCGTCGACCCGCCGCTCTACGTCCGGTACTTTCAGCAGTTCGGGCGCATGGTGCGGTTTAGTCCTGGCGTCAATAATCAGTGGACCGTCGCATCCCCAGTGTTTGTGTTCCGTGAAGCTGCGCACACCGTGAATGTCATGGGATGGATTGCTTCGGGTAAAAGTAACCCATACAAAGTTGTCGACGTTGGCAGCAGTAAATCCCGCATCGTCGCACAGAACGATCAATTGAACACCTGAAAAATCCACCTTCTCCACCGCTTGGCACCAGCCTTCGATCCGTTTGGCTTCTGTGGCGACATCGGTAAATGGCGGCGCCTCCACGGCAAGGATACCCGGTAAGGCTAGCCTGCAATCGGTAAACGGTCTTGGCAACGTCAGGCCGCTTGGCATTTCGGTCGCCAGTTCCCTTCTTTTCCGGCCTACAGCGGCAAACACCGCCTTGGAGCCCGAATTAAGTCCACTCCCCGAGTAGTCCAGCGTATCGATGGTTGTCTGCGTATGGAAATGTAAGTCACGCCTTAAGTCGATACGCTCGAGGATATGCCGGAGAAACTCCGGCACCCGGTGGATGTCGAGCGCAGGATCGTCCTCGTGTGCGGCGATGAACAGGTATTTAGCCAGGCTTAGCTGATTTTTGCCGAGCACCTGATTCGCGATGGTGAGGAGCTCCTGTGGCCGCTCCGTCTGCAGGTAGGGCGTGTATCGCTCGCTGCCGATAGCAAACAACAACGGGTGGACCCCCGCAGCATCCACGGCATGGACAGCACGAAGGCCATTGATCTCATGCGGTATCGCGGCCCCGCTGATCTCATGGATCAGTGCGCCGAAACTGGTATCCTCCTGCGGCGGCCGGCCCACCACCGTAAAGGACCAAATGGGATTTTTACGGTGGTATACACGATGAACGCGCATCACGGGAAACGGATGGACGAGGCTGTAGTATCCGAGGTGGTCACCAAAGGGGCCTTCCGGCTTATTCTCATTGGGGTAAACGGTCCCCGTAATGACAAAGTCCGCATCTGCCGAAATACAAAAACCCTCCTCGTCGTAAAAATACCGGAAGCGCCGGTTGCCAAGGGCACCGGCGAAAGTCAACTCGGAAAGCCCTTCGGGTAGCGGCATTACCGCCGCCAATGCGTGGGCCGGAGGTCCCCCAACAAAGACGCTCACTTTTAAGGGTTGTCCCAGCTCATTGGCCTTACTTTGGTGGACACCAATTCCCCGATGCAGCTGGTAATGGAGGCCTACCTCGGCATCCGGAATATATTCGTTGCCTCCCAATTGTATGCGGTACATCCCCAGATTCGCGTTCATGACACCCGGCTTTCCGGCATCTTCGGTATACACTTGCGGCATCGTAACAAACGGGCCGCCGTCCATCGGCCAGTTGACAATCTGCGGCAAGTCGCTGATGCGCGTAGTCCCATACCGGATGGGAGCGCCGCCCTTTTTATTCCAGGGGAGCGCCGCCAATGCGGTCGTTGCAACGCGGGTATAACGAAGCGGGTGCTTGAGCGCGCGCATCGGGTCTGACTTGAGGTCGACCAATAGCTTGATCTTGTCCAACGTATCGCGGAACATAAAACGAGAGCGCTCCAACGTACCGAACAAGTTGGACACGGCCGGGAACGGGCTACCTTTGACGTTCTCGAAAAGCAGGGCCGGTCCGCCCGCATCGTAAACACGCATGTGTATGGCAGCCATTTCGAGGTATGGATCGACTTCCTGTTTGATTCGGACAAGGTGGCCGTGGCGCGCTAAATCAGTCACGCACTCGGCAAGACTACGGTATCCCATGTTGTTTGCTACATTTTGCCAACGATCACCTTTACCATGCTATCGAAATCCAGATAAGCATTGGCCAGCCGTTGTATTTCCTTGGTATCAATGTTTCTTACGACGTCGGTGTAATAACGGTAATAATCGAGCTCCAAGCCCGAGAAGTAAACGTTTTTAAATTTATCAGCATGCGAAAACACGTTTTCCAGACTCCCCAGCATCGAACCCATCATGTAATTCTTTACCAGCGTTAGTTCCTCGTCAGTAACGGCCTCTTCCTTCAGCCGTCCTATTTCTTTTTCGACTTCATTGAGCGTAGCAGACGTCACCGCGGTACCCACTTCGGAAGCAATCGTAAAAAACGAGCCGTGCTTTAACGAGCCGAGACCGGAACCGATGCTATAGGTGTACCCCTTGTCCTCCCGAATATTTGCCATGAGCCTAGAGCCAAAATAACCGCCCAACAGGGTGTTGACCACCTGAAGGCCCGGAAATTCGGGGTGCGAACGTGATATGGACCGATTTCCTAAACGGATTGCGGACTGCAATGCGTCGGCACGCTCCTCCAAAATTACGCCTCCCCCTTCTGCAATATTTGGAAATGCCGGCACATTGTCGAACAAAGCCTGCTCTCCGGCCAACCATTCGTCCCCAAAGTGTTTCGCGACCCGCCCCAAGATAGCCTCGGTAATATGGCCGGATAACACCAACGTACAATTGGCCACCGTGTATTGCGACTTAAATAACGAGATAAGGTCCTGACGCGTTATGGATTCGTAGTCAGCTATTTCCGGGCACTTCCCATACCGTGTATCCCCAAACAGGGCCGCATTGAACAGCCGACGGGCAACAAAACTGTTTTTTTCAAGGGAGACCTGCAGCTTCTGTTTGCTGTTTCGGATATATGTCGCGAGTTCACGGTCGGGAAAAATGCTGTCAACGAGAACCTCCTTCACGAGTGGAAGCAATTTATCGAGATGCTTTGCCAAGGAGAATAGGCTCAGTGTGGACCGATCGGCGTCGTACTGAGGAATCAAAAACGCACCATAAAAATCCACTGTATCGGCGATCTGCCTGCTAGTATAGCTCGTAGTTCCCTCAAGTAGCATCTCGCAGGCACAGGTAGGCAAGAGCGGGTTTTCCGTGTGGACAAAGGCATGGTCAAAGATCCACTCTGCACGTACAACTTCCTGTTCACCAGAATCAAAAATAAACACATTTAATCCATTACTTAATACGATATGACGCGGAGTGATCAAATCAAATCCGGTAATGGGTTGGTACGTTGGGGCTTGGTTTCTATCCGGCATCATTAGTAGCTATGTATACGAGGGTTGACGAATTTTCCTTTCTGAACAGTCTCTGCGCGAGTTCCTGAATGTCCGCTGGCGATACGCCAAGATACCGGCCGACTTCCTGGTTCAACAGGTCTGCATCGCCCAGTAATTCAAAATATGCGAGGTTCATCGCTTTATCCAAAATTACCATCTCCGAAAAGGCCATGGTAGATTCCACTTTGTTCTTGACTTTGTTTAGCTCATAAGCTTCGACAACTTCATTTTTAAGCAGTTCCAGCTCTCTCCATATCGCCTCTTCGGCCTCTTCAACCGTGCAATGTGGCGAAGGCTTACCTTCGATGACGAAAAGGTTCGGGCCGATACTGCCCATTTGATACGCGTTGATTTCACTGAAAATCTCCTGCTCTTTGACAAGGCACCGATACAACCGGGAAGAAGGTCCCTGTGAAAGCAGGTCCGATATGAGGTCTATTACATGATACCCCTCCTCGGTTCGCCCCGGCGCATGAAAAGCGATATAAATGCTGTTTAGCGGCACATCGGCGTGTACTACTTCCCTACTGGGCTCCTTTTGTTCGGGCTCAGGGGGCAGCTCGCGGAGCGGCTTCTGGCCGGAGGGAATCGGTAAAAACCACTTTTCAACCAACTGTAGTACGTTTTCGGTCTGTACGTTGCCTGCCACGACCATAATGGCATTGCTGGGCACATAAAATTTATCGAAAAACGCCCGTACATCCGCCATCTGCGCATGCTCGATATGGGACAGCTCTTTTCCGATAGTTGCCCACCGGTACGGGTAGGTTTTATACGCCAATGGTCGCAGGCGCAGCCAAACATCGCCGTAGGGTTGGTTTAGGTAGCGCTGCTTAAACTCCTCGCACACAACCTGTCGCTGTACCTCAAGACTTTTCTCGCTAAAGGCAAGGCTAAGCATTCGATCGCTTTCCAGCCAGAATGCAGTCTCGAGGTTGACAGCCGGCAACGTGATGTAATAGTTGGTGATGTCATTGCTGGTAAACGCATTGTTCTCACCTCCGACCCGCTGCAAAGGGGTATCGAAGTTTGGAATATGCAATGAACCACCAAACATCAGGTGTTCGAAAAGGTGAGCGAAACCGGTTTTGTCCGGATCTTCATCGCGTGCGCCGACGTCGTACAATATATTGACGACCGCCATTGGGGTCGCTGGATCTTCGTGCACCAATAGGCGAAGCCCATTGGCGAGTGTAAAACGGTTGAATGTAACCATAAGTTATTTAAAATGGCGGAATGTTTTCATAAGTAACTAATAGAAGGCGATCATAGCCAGTCGATGTCCGGCTTTAGCAATGAGCGTGTATGCTCCTCTGCGCTTCCCGCGGCGGGGCTGAAATCATAAGCCCACTCGGCGAGCGGTGGTAAACTCATCAAAATCGATTCGATACGCCCATTGGTTTCTAAGCCGAATTTAGTCCCCGCATCGTAGACCAGATTAAACTCGACGTACCGCCCTCTGCGGAGGTGTTGCCATTGCTTGTTTTCGGCAGTGAATGAACGCCCACGATTACGTTTAGCCAGTTCTGCATAAACGGGTACAAAGGTGCGCCCCAGCTCACAGGAAAATTGAAAAATATCCTCCCAGGATATATTGGCGGTTTTTGGCGTGAGGCGGTCGTAAAAAATACCACCGATACCCCGCGTCTCCTGGCGATGCTTGATGTAGAAATACCGGTCGGCATGCGCCTTGAAATCCGCGTAAAACCGCGAGCTGAATTTGTCGCAAACCGTTTTGAGCGAACGGTGGAAAAAACGGGCGTCATCGGGATCAATGTAGTGAGGGGTCAGGTCGATACCGCCGCCAAACCACCTGATTTCATCATTCAACTCAAAGTAGCGGATATTCATATGGATGATCGGAACAAAAGGATTGTGCGGGTGCAGGACAATGGAAACTCCCGTGGCAAAGAAATCGTCCTCGTCCACCCCGAACGCCTTTTTTACCGGATCGGGCAAACGACCAAACACGGACGAGTAGTTCACCCCGCCCCTTTCAATCATATCGCCCTGCTGGATGATGCGCGTACGGCCACCTCCGCCGCCTTCACGCTCCCAAATTTCCTCTTTAAACACGCCTTTTCCGTCCAACGCTTCCAGACCCCGGCATATCTCATCCTGTATGGTTTTATAGTCCTGTGATATCTTATCTTTATCGATCATGCTTTTCTAAAATCGTTAATAACCCATTGCCGTATCGTCGCCCCTTGGATCCGCGCCCCCTTGTAAACTGCCGTCCGGTTGCACCAAAATCGCATCTACCCTGCCGATACTGCCTCGGTCAACGAGGTTGTACTTCGAGGCGACAAGGGACTTTCTTACGCTATCGCCTACCGCCGTTCGCTCCATGGCCACTTCATCGGGCAGCCATTGATGGTGAAACCGCGGCGCCGCTACGGCCTCCTGAATATTCATCTTGAAGTCTACGACGTTGAGTAAGGTTTGAAACACTGATGTGATGATGGTGGATCCGCCTGGGGTGCCCACAACCATAAATAATTTGCCCTCTTTCTCCAAGATTGTGGGCGTCATGGAACTCAACATCCGTTTTCCCGGCGCTATGGCGTTTGCAGTCCCGCCGGTTAGCCCGAACATATTGGGAACACCGGGTTTGATTGAGAAGTCGTCCATTTCGTTGTTTAACAGGAAGCCGGCACCATCCACCACCACGTGTGAACCGTAGGAGCCGTTGATGGTCGTCGTGATCGCAACGGCGTTGCCTGCCTGGTCGACAATGGAAAAGTGTGTGGTTTCTTCCCGTTCCGCGGCTGGCACCTCACCAGCATATATCGAGCTGCTCAGCGATGCCTTACCGAAGTCAATCGTTTGCATGCGAGCGGCATTGTATGCCGAATCCGTAAGCGTTGTTTGCGGCACAGGATAGTGATCTGGATCGCCCAGGTGTGATGCCCGATCCGCATATACCCGCCGCTCCGCCTCGATCATCACGCGGGTGGTTGAATCTGCCTGAAAACCCCATTTCGATAGCGGAAATGCCTCTACGGACTTCAGAAGTGCGATAAGCGCAATACCCCCGCTCGATGGCGGCGGCATGGCGATAATCCGATTCCCCCGGTATGTGCCGGTAACCGGCTCCCGCCATTTGGCGGTATAACTTTTCAGGTCGGCGTGACTGATGATCCCATTTCCCCGACGCATCTCGTCAACGATCCGGTCTGCCGTTTCACCTTCGTAAAAACCTGCCCTGCCATGCTTACTGATCAATGACAACGTATGCGCCAATTCCCGCTGCACCAACGTATCTCCCGCGCGCCAGGCTTCAGCTTTTACCAATGCGGTGCCCGTGGGGTTGTGCCGCATCAATTCCTCCTTGCGATCATTAAGCTCGCTCGCCTGCCGTTCGGTGATCGGAAATCCGTTGTCTGCCAATACTATGGCAGGTAGAAGAAGCGACTCCCAGGGTAATTTACCATATTTCTCGTGCGCTTTGATCATGCCATCGACGGTTCCCGGCACACCGGAGGCCAGGTGGCCTCGCAGACTGAGGCCGGTCACGGGTTGTCCCTCCGCGTCTAAGTACATATCGCTGCTTGCCGCTTCAGGGGCGGTCTCACGGAAGTCAAGCGCCGCAATGCTCCCGTCGGCGCCCCGGTATACCATAAAACCACCTCCTCCGATGTTGCCGGCGTTAGGATATACCACGGCGAGTGCAAACTGTACCGCCACCGCCGCATCCACCGCATTTCCGCCATTTTTCAACACCTGTAAGCCGACCGCTGAAGCCTCGGGGTGTGCCGAAACCACCATTCCGTTCCGATACGTAGACAGCGGACGATCCTGACGAACCAGCTGACATGAGACAACGAGACACGCTAATAATACACCTACAATACGCGTTAACTGGATTTTTTTCATTATCAAGTCAGTTTATCGGCCAGCGATTGAATGGCTTCTGCCGGGGATTGATTTTCATATAGAATCCGGTATACTGTATGGCAAATTGGCAACTCGATGCCATGCGCATTGCATATCGCCTGAATACAATTTGCGGCGTAATACCCCTCGGCAACCATATTCATCTCCAACTGCGCCGATTTCACGCGATACCCTTTTCCGATCATATTTCCAAAAGTGCGGTTTCGGCTAAATTGGGAATACGCCGTCACCAGCAAATCCCCCAGATATGCGGACTCTTTAATATCACGCTGAATGGGTTTCACCGTATTGACGAAGTCCGCCATTTCGCGTATGGCATTAGAGACCAGCACCGCCTGAAAGTTGTCACCGAATCCCAGACCGTGACATATCCCACCGGCTACGGCATAGATATTCTTTAGTATGGCTGCGTACTCGGTACCATAGATATCGTCAGAGACATTAGTCTTGATGTAGCGCGTCTCGATGAGTGATGCTACCAGCGCGGCTACTTTGGTGTCCCGCGCCGCAACCGTGAGATACGACAGTTTTTCAAGTGACACTTCCTCGGCATGGCATGGGCCGCCGATGACGGAGATTTTATCAATAGGAATGCCATATTGCTGCTGTAGAAAGTCGCCCACAATCTGGTTTTCATCTGGTACGATCCCCTTAATAGCCGACACGATTATTTTATCGCTCAGCATCGCCGGTGTTATCCCGCTGAGCGCGTCCTTCAGAAAGGCTGCGGGTGTATTTAAAATAACGATATCGGCGTGTGCGATCACCGTGCGCACATCGACATGTATGTTTCGCTTGGGTATTTTCAGCTGCGCTGCGCTCAAGTAATTGGGATTATGCTTGTACGTTTTGATGTATTCCGCCGTTTGCTTGTTGCGGACCCACCATTGCACGGATTTGTCAACACGATTGTCTCCCAGCATTTTTATCATCGCCGTCGCCCAACTGCCACTCCCCACTACCCCCACCGTGTGTTTCGTAAAAGTCATAGATGCGTATATAGTCGTATTTTGGATTGCTACAAGTTAATGCTTCTCGCCGAAAGAAGCAAATGGGATACACAGGCGTATGTCCGTATATTAATGAAAAAGCCCCTCAATTCACGATCAAGAGGCTTTATTCTGTACGCCAATCAGGATTCGAACCTGAGACCGACGGTTTAGAAAACCGTTGCTCTATCCAGCTGAGCTATTGGCGCCCGTTTCGCGACAAAAATACAACTTATCCCGTATCGGTACAATTTCCGAATAAAAATATTCGTAATGAATAAAATTCGTGCATTAAAGACGCTGATTATAAGCCCCCCTGCAGTGCGGCGTTATCCGATAAGAAGGTTCGAACCAAAACGGATAAAGACTGTTACCTCGTGCGGCGTAGCGTACCCTCGATGACGTAGTAGCTTTTTCCGGAATGACAATGGAATCCATATACCGGGGCATTCTCCCCGATAATTGTCTTATTTCATCAAAATTAAGCCGTTCGCTACCCTCATCCCTTTTCCTGATGTGTTCTGTTCAATTGGCTTCGCCCAAGCGCCGTTGGCTCGCCTGTTTAAACAGAAAAGCCGGACTCTCGTCGGGCTTCTTTTTTAGTTTCGGAGAGTGAGGGATTAAAACTATCCCCGTAACCTCCTCATTTAATATCTTTTACAAGCTTCGATTTTACGCGGTCTCGCTATGGTCTCGCTGCACTGAAATCTATGCTTCCCTATTCCTAAACGTATAACAAATATACGAAATGAACGGGTATAAAAAATGTTTAGCTAAAAGTTGTTAGTGTATTTTCAGGCATTTCCAGCAGTTCAAATCGGCGACTGCCCGTGAGGTACAGATTACTTCCATATCGCATATTGAATTGAATGATTTCTGTTGATGGAAGCCTGTCTAAGCAAATGATTCGAATTTAATTTTCTTTTCAACTTCCGGCCGCCATTGCTCCTGACTGGCCATTGTCTCATTAATTTTCTCCTGAAAATAAACTTGATACCATATCTTTTTGTGAAAACTTCCAATAAGTTTAAAAGCACGCTCCGAATGAACCATGAGCTTTAGCATGAATTCTTCCTTTGGTTCACGGTGATTATTAAGTACCTGACTTAGTGATACTGGCGTAACCGCTATATCCTTGGCAAATTCACTTCTTTTGTCATAAAGGGTATCAATATATGTTTCCAGAAAAGTCGTGAAATGAGGTTTATTATCATATACAGGTGCTCTTAAGAATTCTTCCATTTGGAGTTTTAATTGCATCAGCTTTGCCTTAAAAACTTCAGCCCGAGATAATTTTGACATGCGCAACTTTCTTTTCTCCATAAGCTGCTGCGCCTCATCACGTTGTTCTCTCGATGAAGAATAACGTGAATCTACCACCTCATTAGCCATTTCGTTCATTTTGTTTTTAGTCCTCATTACTGTATCTTTCTATCAATTCTAAAATTTCTGGCACCTCCAAACTAAGGGTCATGCCAGTTACATTCATCTTATATTTTGTAATGTAGTGTTCCGCAAGTTGTGTTTTAGGCCTCAATGAAATGCAAGCCCATTCTGCGTATTTCAGCACTGCCTGCTGGGCCACAAAAGCCAACAGGTTACCAATGATGTCATCGTATATTTTATCTTTCCCTACATTCTCTTCAGATGCAGCCAATAAACGAATATGAATCCGTTTCTCCTCATCTATGCATTCAAATGAAACTAACCCCAGAATGTCTTTTTCACCCGCTATTGTCAATTTTAAGATCTCGTATGTTTTTTCTTTTTTCCAATCGAAAAAATGACGCTCACTGGTTATGGTATCAAGATCAGCTTTGTCAACCCTACTTATATTGATCTCATATTTCTTATTGCTTGATACTTCTACTATCTTCATCTAATTATATCAACGACCCTACCGAGGGCTGATTCAGCTCCAATTTTCTTCCCGCTAAGTTAATAAAAGTTTACAAATTACGGAAACTTTCTTTTTGCTTTCTGATCGGAAAGAGTGAGGAATTAATACTGCCGCAGCCTAAATGAATGCGTTTGATATCTTTAAATGCATAGCTTTTTACCGCATCGGCCCTTAAAGCTCCCCGGTCAATATTGATGCGCTTGCTCCGGCTGGAATGCTCAATTACCGGTGATACTATTCTTTATCGGCAGCACGCATTTTTTTTACCTCACCAGCGGACACCGAGCTGGCCTTATTTCCGAAGCTTTTACGCACATAGGTGAGCACCGCAGCTATTTCTTCATCCGTTAAAAAGGCTTGCGAGGGCATCTCGTTGCTGTAGATATCCCCGTTGACTTTTATTTCTCCGTTCATGCCATTCAACAGTATCTTAATCAATGTGGCCTTAGGGCCGAGTACGTGATCGGTTTTTACCAGTGGCGGGATCATATTCTGAACCCCCACCCCTTCGGCCTGGTGGCAGGGCATACAATGTTGCACATAAATCTTTTCGCCAAGCAATATGTCAGCACGACCTGGTCTTTTTTGTGCTTTAGGAGCGATCGACAAAAAGCATATTGCGAGCGCTAAGCATGCTTTTCTCATTTCTGATCACTTTAAATTACCGTAGATAGTTTTGTGCGATCGCTGGTAGGGGCATCATTTGGTTTATGGTTTCTCATAAGCAATCCGATAGATAACTCCGGCCATATCGTCTGAAACCAGCATGGATCCATCCGTAAGTACGAGCACATCCACCGGTCGCCCCCAGGCTTTCTGGGTCGATTCGTCCAACCAGCCGGTGGCAAATGGTTCATAGGCCTTTCCGAGATTGTTTTCTATTTTGACAAGGGTGACCCTGTAACCGCTTTTTTTGGATCGGTTCCATGACCCGTGCTCCGCAATAAAGATCTGATCTTTATACTCGGCAGGAAACATGCTTCCCGTATAGAATTTAAGGCCGAGCGGTGCGAC
>Ga0164243_10000195_pt1 | contig 137992 bp, 127 predicted proteins | sample OricompcompostOP_FD_108781 | JGI IMG/M metagenome (GOLD analysis project Ga0164243, IMG submission 108781) | Organic Plus compost microbial communities from Emeryville, California, USA - Original compost - Organic plus compost (OP) | ecosystem: Engineered > Solid waste > Mixed feedstock >...
CGCCGCCGCCCACGAAGATGCCGCGCTTGCCCTCCGGCAAGGCGAAGAAGGTCGTCTCGTCCGCCACGCGGATCTGGCAGGCGCTGGCAATCTCCAGCCCCCCGCCGATGCAGGCGCCGCGCAATGCCGCCACCCAGGGAATGGGGCCGCGCGCCACCAGTTCGAGCGGACGGGTCCAGCGTCCCCGCCGGCGCAGCGTCGTGGTTTCGGACTGCATGCGCTGCGCGGCCTCGGCCAGATCGAGCCCGGCCGAGAAATTGTCGCCATGGCCGAAGAGGATGCCGCATTTCGCCTCCTGCGTCGCCCGCACGAGGGCGAGCCGCAGTTGCGTCATCACCGCGTCGCTGATCGCATTGCGCTTGGCCTGCCGGTCGATGCCGACGAGTGCGACATCGCCTTCGCGTTCATAAGTGACAAAATGCTCCGTCACGCCCCTCTCCCAATGTCTATCGGGCTGGACTCATCGCACAGTCCTCCTACGATGCCAAATTGTATAAGGGTAACGACAATGGCGCGGCCCGCTCGGCCGGGGAGAGGATGAGGTCATGGAGGCAATTGACGAGATGACGGTCGCGGCGGGCAATCCCGTCGAGCGCTTCATGCGGCCCCGGTCGGTCGCCGTGGTGGGCGTCTCCGCCAAGCCCGGGACGGCGGGGCGCACCGTCCTCACCAACATCATGCTGAACGGCTTTGCCGGCGAAGTCCATGTCGTCGGCCGGGCGGAGGAGATCGAGGGCCATCCGGTCAAGCCCAGTGTCGACGACCTGCCCGAGGGTATCGATCTCGCCATCTTCACCCTGCCGGCGGCCGGCGTCCGCGAGGCGCTGGAGGCCTGCGCGCGGCGCAAGGTGCGCGCCGCCACCATCTTCGCTTCGGGCTTTGCCGAGGTCGGCGAGCACGCGGCGCAGGCAGAGCTTGTCCGCATCGCGCATGCGGGCGGCATCGCCATGCTCGGGCCCAATTGCCTCGGCTACAGCAATCTGGTCGACGGCTTCGTGGTCAGCTTCGCCAATGCGCGCAAGGCGACGCCATTGCCGCGCGAGCGGCGCGATCCCGCGATCGCGATGGTCTCGCAGAGCGGCGGACTGATGGCCTATGTCCGCACCACGCTGGAAGCGCGCAACCTGCCCTTTGCCTACACCATCTCCACGGGCAACGAAGCCGGTATCGGTTTCGCCGATTTCGTCGACTATCTGGCGGACGATCCCGAGGTGGCCGTCATCCTCCTCTATCTGGAGGAAGTGCGCGATCCGCCGGCCTTCCTTGCCGCCTGCGCGCGCGCGCGGACCAACGGCAAGCCGGTGCTGATGGTGCATCCGGGCAAGAGCCGGAAGGGGCGGGCGGCGGTCCAGTCCCACACCGGCGCGCTGGCCGGCGATCATGCGATCATGCGCGTGCATCTGGAGCGCGCCGGCGTGCTCCTCGTGGAGACGATGGAGGAGCTGGTCGATGTGGCGGAGATCGTCGCCCGCTACCCGGTGCCGCCGACCAGGGGGCCGGGCATCGTCACCTTCTCCGGCGGCTTCTGCGCGATCGCGCATGATTTCTGCGACAGCCTCGGCCTCGATGTCCCGAACCTGTCCGCCGCCACGATAGAGTCGCTGGCGCCCCAGCTTCCGGCGTTCATTCCGCCGCGCAATCCGCTGGACCTCGGCACGCAGGTCATCTGGCAGCCCGAGCTCACCTCGATCGGCACCAGCGCCTTGTTCGCGGACGATGCGCTCGGCAGCGTGGTCGTCGCCATCTCCGGGGGCTCGCCCGCCTCGCAGCGGGCCTATGGCGGTCGTTTCGTCGCGGCGATGAAGGGGCAGTCGAAGCCCGCGATCATCGCCATACCGACGACCGAGATCGATCCCGGCTTCGCGGCGGAGATGGAGGAGAACCGCATCATCTTCAGCCGCTCGCACGAGGCCGCCCTGCGCGCGGTGGCGCGCGTGACGGCGCATGGCCAGGCGCTGGAGCGCGGCCGCCGTGCCCGGACCGCGCAGCCCTTCCCGGACCTGCCGGCGCTGGGGCAGGGCGCCCAGCCCGAATGGCTGGGCAAGCGGCTGCTGGAAGCGATCGGCATCGCCGTGCCGCGCGGCGGTCTCGCCGCCACGCTGGCGGAGGCTGAGCGACTGGCATCCGAGCTGGGTTTCCCCCTCGCGCTCAAGGGCCAGGCGGCCGCCCTCACGCACAAGACCGAGGCGGGCGCGGTCATGCTGAACATCGGCAGCCTCCCGGATTTGCGGGCCGCCTGGGATCGGCTGCATGCGAATGTCGCGCAGGCGGCGCCGGGCGTCCTGCTCGATGCTGTGCTCGTCGAGCGCATGGCGGCCAGAGGCGTGGAGCTGGTCATCGGCGCGCGCCGCGATCCGCAATGGGGGCCGAGCCTGATGGTCGGCCTGGGCGGCATCTGGGTGGAAGCGCTGGGCGATGTCCGCCTGCTGCCGGCCGATCTGGCCGAGGCGGATATTGCGGCCGAGCTGGGGCGGCTGCGCGGCGCGGCGCTGCTGCAGGGCTTTCGCGGCGCGCCGCCGGTCGACATCGATGCGGTGGCGCATGCGGCGGCGCTGATCGGGCGGCTGATCCTCACCGAGCCGGCGATTATGGAGATCGACGTCAATCCGCTGTTCGCGGGGCCGGACGGGGTGGTGGCGGTCGATGCGCTGGTGGTGACCGGGTAGGGCGGTTCACGCTCGCACCGGCGCGAGCCCAAGGAAAAGGCGCCGGCCTTCCAGCCGGCGCCCCCTTTCGCGCTTCTCGCCCCGATCAATATTGGAAGCGGAGACCGAATTCGAAGAAGCGCCCGATGCGGTCGAACAGACCGGAGACCTGCGTGGTCGGGAAGGGCGGGTCCTTGTTGAACACATTGTTGACGACGAGATAGGCCTGCAGCTTCCGCTCGCCGGCATTGATGATGTTGTAGGAGCCGGACCAGTTCAGATAGAAGCGGCTGTTTACATGATTGCCGACCGCCGAGATCGGCGAGGCCGGATCATAGTCCGCGTCGCCCGGCGAGACGAGCGTGTTGTCGACCACGCCGCCCTGGATCCAGCGGCCCACGAAGGTCGTCGACCACAGGTCGTTGGCATAGGTCAGGCTGCCGTTCAGCTGCCAGTGCGGCACCGCGGTCGCGCCGGTGTTGGTGCCGGACGTGAAGCCGCCCGCCTGGCCCGCGCGATCGATCACGCTGCCCTTGGACTGGATGATCCCGTCCGCATTGTATCTCGGCGCATTGCCGAGGCCGTCGTCGGTGGTGAGATGCGCGACATAGCTGCCGTAGAAGTGGCCGGTGACCGAGCCACCCCACATGGAGCGGCGATAGGCCACGTCGAAGTCGACGCCGTTGGTCTTGATCTGTGCCAGGTTGACCAGCGGCACCCGGACCAGATTGAGGTCGTTCTGCTCGGAGCGGTCGATGAACGAGCAGAAATAGCCCGCGCCGGAAGGCGAGCCGAGCTCGGAAGCGCAGTTGTCGACCATCTGCTGCGGGCTGTAGCTCGAGATCGCGCCCTTCACCTTGATATCATAATAGTCGACCGAGATGCTGAGGCCCGGAATGCCGCGCGGCGTCAGCACGATGCCGCCGGTCTTGGTGTCCGCCTTTTCGGGCTGGAGATCGGGGCTGGCGAGCGTCAGCGTCGAATAGGCGGCGGTGCGGCCGTTGAGCGGGCCGGGCAGCGAGTTGCGCAGCGTCTGGTTGTTCTGCAGCGTCTGGAACAGCTCGGCGCTGTTGGGCGCGCGGATGTCGCGCGACAATGTGCCGCGGAACCGCAGCCCGTCCATCGGCTCCCAGGTCGCGCCCGCCTTCCAGGTGGTCACCTGGCCGCTGGAGCTGTAGTCGGTGAGGCGGATGGCGCCATTGAGGTCGAGCGACTTGGCGAAGGGCACATCCTTGGCCAGCGGCACCAGTGCTTCGAGATAGCCTTCCTTGGTGGTGAAGGCGCCCTCATAGGGCTGCGGATTGCCGAAGTTGAACAGGCGGTCCTCCGAGAGCGGATCGACCACGCTCTTCGCCTGGTCCCGGCGGATTTCCCCGCCGATCGCGATCGCCACCGGCCCGGCCCAGGTGTTGAACAGATTGCCGCGCAGGTTGAGCGCGCCGACATATTGCTTGGTGGTGATCGTCTGGAGCTGGGTCGCATAGGCATAGTCGACCGCCTCCGGGTCGGCCGAGCCTTCGCCGAACAGGTTGAGCGGCACGCAGCCCGCCGCGGCGACCGGATTGTAGGTGCTGCTGCCGGGCACCAGCGCACGGCAGGTCGGCACGCCGTCCACCATCACCGCATCGATGGCGAAGGCGAAGTTGCGGTTGATGCGGACCGGCGAGAGGACAGAATCGAACTGGTTGCGGCCATATTCGAAATAGCCGTCCCAGTGCCAGTTGCCGTCGATATTGCCTTCCAGGCCGGTCACGAAGCGGGTCGTGGTGTTGAAATTGTCCGGGTGGGACTGGCCATAGTCGATGCTGTGGCGGCCGAGTGAGATGGTCTGGACGCCATTGGCATCCATGAGCGCCGCTGCTTCCGGCGGAAGGAAGGCATTGTCGCGCCGGATGACGATGGTCGTGGTGTTGGTGTCGCGCGTGGCCGGGCCGTTGAAATGCGAGCCGGAGCGCGCATAGCTCGCTTCCGCGAAGAAGGAGATGTCGTCGGTCAGGTCATAGTCGAGATGCGCCATCACGGTGACGCGCGAGATGGGCAGGACGAGCTGGTGGCCGATGCGCGTGGGCGAGCCGTCCGGCGCGGTGCCGTCATAGGCCGTGCCGCTGTTGTAGATGTCGTTGCCATAGCTGAACGGCGCCAGCCCGCCGCCCGGCACGAACTGATAGCCACGCAGCGGCGAGTTGAGCGGCAGCGTGCCGGGCGTGCAGGTCAGCGTGTCGCAAGCGCCGTTGATGATGCCCCCGGCATTGGAATTGGTGTAGGAGGCGCCGGGGAAGTAGCCGCGCGAGGGCGTTCCCGCCGCGCGATTGGCCGGGAAGGAGACGATCTCGTCGTCCCGGATGCCCCAGTCGCGCTGGTCGAAGCCGCTGACGCCGTCGGTCTTCACATAGTCGCCGCCGATGACGAAATGGCCGCGGCCGTCGCCCACGCTGCTGCCATAGGCCAGCGAGATGCGGCGACTCCAGTCGTCGCCATAAGTGGAGATGCCGCCGGAAATGTCGCCCTTGAAGCCTTCGAGCGTCTTGTTGAGCAGGATGTTCACCACGCCCGAAATGGCGTCCGAGCCATAGGCCGCGGACGCGCCGCCCGTCACCACCTCGACACGATCGACCAGGATCGTGGGGATCAGATTGAGGTCGACCTGGCCCGTTGCCGCGGACGGCACGAAGCGGCGTCCATCGACCAGCACCAGCGTGCGGATATTGCCCAGCGCCCGAAGGTCCGCATAGGTCTGGCCGGCGGCCGAGGAGGTCTGCGTGTTGGTCTGGGCATTCTGGCTGGGCCGGAAGGCCGGGATCTCGTTGAGGAAGCTGCCGACGTCCGTCGAGCCGCGGGCTTCGAGCTGCTCGGTGCCGAGCACCTTGGTCGGGGTCGGCGCGTCGAAGCCCTGCCGGGCGATGCGCGAACCCGTCACGATGATTTCGCCGATCTCGCCTTGCGTGCCGGTCGACGTGTCCTGCGGCGCCCCTTGCGTGGTGTCCGGCGTTTGCTGGGCCCAAGCCGTCCCGCTGAGTGCCAGCGCGCTGGTCGCGATGGACAAGGACGTGAATATCGAGATTTTCATCGCAATCCTCCCCTTGGTCGGTTCTTCCGTGGACCTCCGCGTGCCCACTTTTTGGAGCCGTTTGAGCGGCGGCTCTGACGGCCGGAAACATGGCAGATGCGCCATGGCTGTCAATATAAAAGTATGATTGTTATATAGATATGATAGTTCCAGCGGGGCCGGCGCCGGCCCGTTTCGCGAATGCCGACGGGCGAGTCCAACTCCGCAAGAACAATGTTATAAACAACAAAATCGTTGAGAAAGACAGTCTTTTTTCCGATCCGGCCTCGCGGCCCGTGCGATCTCGACCTTTCGACGATGCGCCCCGTTTTCGCGGCAGGCCGTGATTTTTCCCAGGCGATCATGCCCTTTGCGAGACCGACGCTTCATTGCGTGCCGGCCTGCGATCCGGTTCATGCCCCGCAGAGGTTGTGGAAGTTGTGCCCCACGCCATCGAAAAGGACGCTCTCGACAGCCATTTCGACACGCTCGATGTTGGAAGGAATCACGTGCCGTTCCACCTCGAACCGAACGGCAGTGGTGCGGAAAGGCACCCCCTCCGTTCGCCCTGAGCGAAGTCGAAGGGCTTGGCAGAGCCGCAGGCGAAGCCCACTTCGCTCCGCTCAGTAGCGCCCTTCGACTTCGCTCAGGGCGAACGGAGACTGGCATGTTCGCTCCGCACCAACGCCGACCGTCCGGCAAAGCCGCGAATCAGGCCAGGAGGTCGCGTCCGATCTCGCTCACGTTGCGCACGCCGGTCATGCCCATCGTGCGCTCGACCTCGCTCTTGAGCAGGTCGACGGCGCGCTCGACGCCGGCCTGGCCCGCCGCGGCGAGCCCGTAGACGGCGGCGCGGCCGACGAGCACGCCGTCGGCGCCCAGTGCCAGCGCCTTCACGATGTCGGTGCCGCGCATGACGCCGCCGTCGATCAGCACCGCCATCTTGCCGCCCACGGCCGAGACGATGCCCGGCAATGCCTCGATCGTCGGGGCCGAGCAGTCCAGGCTGCGGCCGCCATGATTGGAGACGACGACGCCGTCCGCGCCGATCGCCCGGGCATGTTCGGCATCGTCGGGGCGCAGTACGCCCTTGATGAGGAACTTGCCCGGCCAGCGGTCGCGCAGCCCGGCGACTTCGTCCCAGTCGAGATTGTCGTTCCTGAAGCGCGTGCGCTTGGGGATGCCGGCGGTCACCTTGGCGCGCAGCTCGGCGGGCAGGTTGGCCTGCCTGGGCATGCCGCCGCTCGTCCAGTAGCGCCCCATCACGTCGATCAGCCAGCGCGGATGGGTGAGCACGTCCACGATGTTGCGGGGATGGAGGCGGAACGGCGTGCCGAAGCGGTTGCGGATATTATATTCGCGATTGGGGCCGACCGGCACGTCGGCGGTCACGAACAATGTGTCGCAGCCCGCCGCATGGGCCCGCTCGATCGCGGCATGCGAGAAGGCGCGGTTTTCCCAGAGATAGAGCTGGAACCACAATCGCGCCCCGCCCTGCGCGATCTCCTCGATGTTCATCGTGCTGGCGGTCGAGATGGTGAAGGGCACGCCCGTGGCGGCCGCCGCCCGCGCGAGCGCGAGGTCGCCTTCATACCAGAAGAGCCCGGCAGCACCTGTGGGCGCGATCGCGAAAGGCGCGCTCGACGGGCCGCCGAGCAGGGTCGTGCTCATGTCGATCTTGGACACGTCGCGCAGGATCTTGGGCAGCAGCTTGATGCGCTGATAGGCCGCGCGATTGTCGCGCAGGCAGACTTCGTCCTCCACGCCCCGCTCGAGATATTCGTAGATGCCGCGCGGCATCCGGCGGCGCGCCATCTCGCGCAGATCGAAGATGTTGAGCGCGGCGTCCGCGGCGCCGGATCGGCTCATTGCGCCTGCTCCCGCGCAGTCGGTCTGTCAGGCTGTCGAGCACTGCCCTTCATGGCCATATCCGCCTCGCTCTCGATATAGTCGCGGATCATTTCGGCATCGTCCGGCTCAATGAACCTCTGCCAGCTCACCATGCCCTGATGCGCCAGCGCGCCGCCCAGCACCACCTGGCGCCATGTTCCCGCGTCGGCCAGCGCGCCGGAGCGGCGCAGGTCCGGAATCTGGTTGGAGGCGCGCGCCGGCACACCGTGGCAGCGCGTGCAATATTCGCTGAACAGCGCTGCGCCATGGCTGATGCGCGCCGGCTGGAGCGCCCGGCCGGTGCCGGTAAAGGGCGGCGGCGGTGCCGGGTCGGCCGGCATCCGGGCCGTGCCGTCCAAGCGGAACACCAGCAGCCGTCCGGGCTGCGGCGATGTCGGATTGGGCGCGCTGCCGATCTGGGCGCCGCCCATGCCGGACACCACGGCGATATATTGCTGGCCGTTCACGGCATAGGTGATAGGGCCGGGCATGACGCCGTTGGGCGTGTGGACGGTCCACAGCTCGCGGCCATTGCGCGCGTCGAGTGCCACCAGCTCGCCGGTGGTCGTGCCGCGCCCGGTGAAGACCAGCCCGCCGGCGGTGGCGAGGAAGCCGCCGCCCTGCTTGTCGAGACTCCAGGCGATCCGGCCGCGCACCGGATCGAAGGCGATCGTCCGCGTGACGACCTGCGGGACGGCGAGGCTCGGCGGCCGGCTGAGCGTGCCTTCGCCATGCTCCAGCCCGTCGTTGAACGGGCCGCCATGCCGCACGGTGAAGCCGTTCGCGGCGGTCTCGTAGACAAGCCCCGCCTGCATGACGCCGAGATAGACGAGGCCGGTCTCGGGCGCGAAGGCCATGGCCCGCCAGTTATGCGCGCCGCCCGGTCCGGGGCTGAGCATGAAGGGACCGTTGCGATAGCGCGCTGCCGGATTCTCGATCGGCCGGCCGGTCTTGAGGTCGATGCCGCTCGCCCAGGTGATGCCGGGCACGATGGGCGTCGCCGAGATCAGCTGACCATTGGTGCGGTCGATCACGTAGAAGAAGCCATTCTTCGGCGCCTGCATCACCACCTTGCGAAGCTGCCCGCCGATCCTGAGGTCGGCCAGCATCATCGGCTGCGTGGCATTATAGTCCCAGGTCTCGCCCGGATTGACCTGATAGTGCCATTTATAGGCGCCCGTGTCCGGGTCGACCGCGACGATCGAGCAGAGGAAGAGATTGTCGCCCCGGCCTTCGGAGCGATAATGCTGGTTCCAGGGCGTGCCGTTGCCGGTGCCGATCAGGATCTGGTTCTCGTCCGGGTCGTAGAGGATGGCGTTCCAGGCCGTGCCGCCGCCACCGGCCTTCCAATATGTGTCGCCGAACCAGGTCGGGCGGGCGAGCCGTTCGAGCGGTTCGTCCGAGACTTCATGGTCAGGCACGCCGGGCTGGCCGGGCACGACATAGAAGCGCCAGACCTTGCGGCCGGTCTCCGCGTCATAGGCGGTGACGAAGCCGCGCGCGTCGAACTCGGCGCCGCCATTGCCGATGATGACCTTGCCGCGCGCCACGCGCGGGGCGCCGGTGATCGAATACATGCGGTCCTTCGGCGTGGTCTGCACGCTCCAGACCGGCTTGCCGGTCCCGGCGTCGAGCGCGATCAGCCGCCCGTCGATCGTGCCGACATAGACCTTGCCATGATAGACGGCGGCGCCACGGTTCACGACGTCGCAGCAGGTGTTGACGCCCGTCTCCTGGGGCACCTGCGGATCGTAGAACCAGAGTTGCCGGCCCGTTGCGGCGTCCAGCGCATAGACTTTCGACCAGGCGGTGGTGACATAGAGGACACCGTCGACCACCAGCGGTTCGGATTCCTGGCCGCGCGTCGTGTCGAAATCGAACGACCAGGCGAGGCCGAGTCGTCCCACCGTCTCGGTGTTGATCTCCTTGAGTGCGGAATAATGGCGGCCGGCAAGATCGCCGCCATTGACGATCCAGTTCTCGGGTTCACTGGCGGCGGCGAGCATGCGCGCATCGTCCACGCCGCTCGCTTTCCTGTGGCAGGCCCCGACGCCGCATGTGAGCGCTATCAGCGCCAGCATCGTCAGGCCTCGCCCCATCTCGTCCCCCTCCTCTTTGCGGCCGCCGTGACCGGCGTGCCTCTATCGGTTTTCGGTCAGACTATAATATCAAAATAGCTTCGCCAAGCCGGAAGCCGTGCTGCATTATAATATTATAGTTAGATGATTGTCCGGGCCGGGCAAATGAGCCATGAAAGTGGGAGAGCAGAAGGATGATATGGAGGGGAGGACGCCATGAATGTGGGCCGTGCCATTGCCGAGGTGCTGAAGCGCGAAGGCATCAGTGTGATTTTCGGCTATCCGCGCAACAAGGTGCTGGAGGAAGGCGCGGCGTCGGATATCCGCCCGATCATCGTCCGGCAGGAGCGTACCGGCCTGCACATGGCCGATGCCCTCTCGCGCCTCACGCGCGGCAGGCAGATCGGCGTGTTCTGCATGCAATATGGGCCGGGCGCGGAGAACAGCTTCGGCGGCGTCGCCCAGGCCTTCGCGGAATCGGTGCCGGTGCTGGTCATGCCCGGCGGCTTTCCGACGCGCTCCATGTTCGTGCCGTCCAACTTCAACTCGACCATCGCCATGTCGCATGTCGCCAAGCATGCCGAGCCGCTGATGGCGCCGCGCGAAGTCGGCAATGTCTTCCGCCGCGCCTTCACCCAGTTACGCAACGGCCATCCGCGCCCGGTGGTGATCGAGCTGCCCTCGGACGTCGCCTATGCCAACCATGAGGGCGAGCTGGATTACGAACCGGTCGTCAAGCTGCGCTACGCGCCCGACCCTGAGCAGGTCGCCAAGGTAGCGGACGCGCTGATCGCAGCCACGCGGCCGGTCATCTATGCCGGGCAGGGCGTGCACTGGGCGGAGGCCTATGAAGAGCTGCAGGCCCTGGCTGAGCTGCTCGCCGCGCCGGTCTGCACCAGCCTGCCGGGCAAGAGCAGCTTCGACGAGACGCATCCGCTCGCGCTGGGCGCCGGCGGCGCGGCGATGCCGGCGACCCTGCCGCATTTCCTGCGCGCGTCCGATCTCATCTTCGGCATCGGTTGCAGCTTCACCGAAACGGGCTTCGGCGTCGGCATGCCGAAGGACAAGGACATCATCCACGCCACGCTCGATCCAGCGGAGATCAACAAGTCGGTTCGCTGCAAGCTCGGGCTGGTGGGCGATGCGAAGCTCACCTTGCAGATGCTGCTGGCGGCCTGCCGCGATCGGCTGGCGGGCGCGACGCGCGACATCGGGCCGGTCGCGGCCGAGATCAGGGCGGTCGAGCAGGAATGGCTGGCCAAGTGGCTGCCCAAGCTCACTTCGGACGATGCGCCGCTCTCGCCCTACCGCGTGTTGTGGGACCTGCAGCACACAGTCGATGTCGCCAACACCATCATCACCCATGACGCCGGCTCGCCTCGCGACCAGCTCAGCCCCTTCTGGAAGACGACCGCGCCGCACAGCTTCCTCGGCTGGGGCAAGTCGACCCAGCTCGGCTACGGTCTCGGCCTCGCCATGGGCGCCAAGCTCGCCTGCCCGGACAAGCTGTGCATCAATGTCTGGGGCGATGCTGCCATCGGCTTCACCGGCATGGATTTCGAGACCGCGGTGCGCGAGCGGCTGCCCATCCTCTCCATCCTGCTCAACAACAGCGCCATGGCCTGCGAGCTGGACGTCATGCCCGCCGCGACCGCCAAGTTCCGCGCGACCGATATTTCCGGCAATTATGCCGATCTGGCGCGCGCGCTCGGCGGTTATGGCGAGCGAGTGACGCAGCCGGAGGACATCGTCCCCGCGATCCGGCGCGGCATCGCGCAGACACAGCAGGGCAAGCCGGCGCTGCTGGAGTTCATCACCCAGCAGGAAAAACAAGCCTCGCGCTATCCGGCCGGAAGCTGGTGAGGCCTGGAAGAAACAGTGCTCCTGCGAAAGCAGGAGTCCAGGGCCCAGCCCACTGCATAGCCGCTTTTAGCGGCGCACGTCCGTCAGGCCGAACAGCGCGATCAGTTCCGCGATCTGCGCGTCCGTCAGGCCGCAGGGATTAAGGCCGCGCATGAGCAGCGCGAGGCGCGCGCTCTCCTCCAGCTCCTCGATCGCGAAGACCGCCGCCTTGAGATCGGCGCCCGCGACGACCGGCCCGTGATTGGCGAGCAGCACGGCCGCATGCCGCCCCGCCAGTCCGCGGATCGCATCGGCCCCTGCCGGATCGCCCGGCCGGTAATAAGGCAGCAGCGCCGGCGTGCCGACCTTCATCAGCCCATAAGGCGTGAGCGGCGGCAGCGGATCGGCCGGATCGAGATCAGGCAGCAGCGTCACCGCGACGCTGTGCACCGAATGGAGATGCACCACTGCTCCCGCTTGCGTGCGGGTCTCGTAGAAGGCGGCATGCAACGCGACTTCCTTGGTCGGCGGATCGCCCGAGAGCAGCCGGCCGGCGGCATCGAGATGCGCCAGTGCCGCCGGATCGAGGAAGCCGAGCGAGCTGTCGGTCGGCGTCACCAGCCAGCTCCCGTCGTCCAGCCGCACCGAGATATTGCCGGATGATCCCGGCGTCAGCCCGCGCTCGAACAGTGAGCGGCCGAACAGGCAGATCTGCTCGCGCTGCGCCGCATGGCTCATGTCCGCGCCTCCATCATCGCGAAGGCGCGGCCAAAGAAGCCAGCGCCGCCGAAATTGCCCGATTTGAGCGCGAGCAGCATATCCGGCGCACCGATCGTGCGCAGCAGCGGCACGCCCGGGCCCGCCTCCGGCCCGATGGCGAACGCGCGCAGGCCAAGCCGGTCGACCACGGCGCCGGCCGTCTCGCCGCCCGCGACGACCAGCCGCCGCACGCCCGCATCCACCAGTCCCTGCGCGATCCCGGCCATGGCCTGCTCGATCAGCGCGCCGGTCTGCGTCTCGCCCACGCGCGCTTTCACCGCCTCGACCTGCGCGGCCGGCGCACTGCTCGCGATCAGCACCGGCCCGTCCGCGAGGCGCGAGCGCGCCCAGTCGATCGCCCGGTCCGCGCCGTCGCCTTCGAGCAGTGCGATCGGGTCCAGCCGCAGCACCGGTATGATCCGCTCGGCCTCGGCAATCTGGGCTAGCGTTGCCTGTGAGCAGCTTCCCGACAGCGCCGCCGCGAAGCCGCGCTCGGGCAGTGGCGCCAGCACTGCCTTGCCCTCGCTGCCTGCGCCGTTCCGCGCGATCAACGCACGGGCGAGCCCCTGGCCCAGCCCGGACGCGCCGACCGAGAGCGGCAGCCGCAGCGCCGCTTCTCCGAGCGCGTCCAGATCGGCGTCGCAAATCCCGTCGACGATCGCGGCGCCATGGCCCTGCGCTGCCAATGCCGTCAGCTCAGCCGCGATCACGTCCGCGCCGTTCGCAACGATCGGCCGATCGACGAGGCCGATCGGCGCTCTGCTCTGGCGGCCGAGCAGCCGCGCGAGGTCGGCGTCGCGCATCGGGTTGAGCGGATGGTCGCGCATCGGGCTTTCGTCGAGCGGCTGCCGCCCCACGAACAGCCGTCCCATATAGATGGTGCGCGCAAGTTCCGGGAAGGCCGGGCTTACCGGCACGATCGGGCTGCCTTCCCGCTCGCGCAGCGCATCCATGACCGGTCCGATATTGCCCGCGTCGGTCGAATCGAAAGTCGAGCAGATCTTGTAGAGGACATGGCCGGCGCCCCGCTCGCGCAGCCAGGCGCGGGCGGGCTCGGTCATGGCGACGGCCTGCGCGGCGGGCACGGACCGGCATTTGAACGAGACGACCAGCGCCTCCGCCTCGCCCAGGTCGAGCCCGTGCGGCACACCGATCGTCTGGATCGTGCGCAGGCCGGTCCGGCGCAGGATATTGGCGAGGTCGGAAGCCCCGGTATAGTCGTCGGCGATGCAGCCGAGCGCGAGGCGGCTCATGCAGGGAGGCCGGCCCAGCCGAGGCCGTCGCGCGTGGGCCCGCGCGGGCGATACTCCCCGGCGACGACGCCGTCATAGCCCAGCCGGTCCAGCTCGGCGAACAGGAAGGGGAAGTTGATCTCGCCGCCGCCGTCCGGCTCGTCGCGCGCCGGCACGTTCGCCACCTGGACATGGCCGGTGATCGGCAGCAGCCGGCGCAGCGCCACAGTGACGTCGCCATGGATGATCTGCCGGTGATAGACGTCGAACTGCAGCTTGAGATTGGGCAGGCCGAAGTTGGCGATGGCCTGCTCGGCGATCGCATAGTCGCGCAGATAATAGCCCGGCACGTCCCGCGCATTGATCGGTTCAAGCGTGATCGTCACGCCGAGCGGATCAAACTGCTCCGCCGCCCAGCGGACGGACCGCTCAAAGGCGGCATTGGCGGCGGGGTCGGTCGGATCGGCGAGGCCGGTCATCAGGTGCAGGCAACGCACGCCCGTCGCCCGCGCAAGGTCGAGCGCGCGCTCGACGCAGGATTGGAAGGCCGGGAACCGGTCAGGCAGGGCGGCAAGGCCGGTGCGGCCATCGTCGGCGTCCGGCGAAAGCAGGTTGAACAGCACGAGATCGAGGCCGTTAAGGCGCAATTGCTCGGCGATGGTCTCCGGCGAATGGCCGAACAGATTGCCCGCCTCGACAGCGGTGAAGCCGGCGTCCGCAGCCGCCGCGAACCGGTCGAGGAACGGCCATTCGCTGAACAGCCAGCTCAGATTGGCAGCGAAGCGGGGCATCAGCGATCGCTTCCGGGTATCATGCCCGTTCCAGCGCGGGCGCCGCCCCGCCGCTCCATTCCCGGCGCAGTTCGTTGAAGGCGGCGAGCCAGTCCGTCGTGTCCGGCAGCGTGATGAAGCCCGAGCGTACGGAGCGGTAGAGCGAGGCGTCGTCCGATCCCGGCGGGGGCGTGCCGTGCTCGGCCAGCGCCCGCGCGGCCTTGAGCAGCCGGCGGCGTGTGCGCACCACCATCTGGTCGCTGCTGCCCAGCGTCTCATAGGTGCGGTCGACGATCGGCCCCATGCTCTCGACCACTGCCTGGTCCTGCACCCGGCCGCCCATGATGCCGCTATAGTTGAATGTGTCCATCAGCGCGCGCGACTGCATATGGTTGTTCTCGATCGACTGGGCGAGCCGGTAGCGGCCCAGCCAGTCGCCATTGTGCGGCAGCACTTCGCCATTGCCGAAGAAACCGGGCAGCTTCTCGCCCTTCTTGTCGACCGCGACGGCGGCCGGTTTGGGACCGTCGATGATGACCAGCATGCTGTTCTCGTCGTCCAGCGGCAGCCAGCAGCGCAGCTTGACATAGCCGAGCGGGTCCTGCGGCGCCATGGTGAAGGTCGGGAAGAGGACCTGGGCGACGCGGTGATAGAGCTGGCCGTCGCCCGCCGGCCGGAAGCCCGAATACATGGTGCCATAGGGCGTGTCGATCGCCTCATATTTGGGCGTCAGGTTGGTCTGGCGATAATAGTTGGTCGAGCCCTTCTCGAAATATTCGGCGCCCATGCCGCCGAGATGCAGGAAGCCGACATGGACGGTGTCGATGTCGCCGTCCAGGCCCTGCAGCCAGTTGCAGGCGCGGTGGAGGAAGGTCACCTCGATCTGCTCCTCCGGCACCGTGTCGAGATCGAACTGCGGGAAGGGCGGCGCGGGCCGCTGGCCGCCGAGATAAGCCCAGACGACGCCGAATTTCTCGATGACGGCGGCCGCGGGCACCCGCACCCGCGCGGCGAATTCCATCTCGGGCGCCTCGCTCGGCATGTCGATGCACTGGCCGGTCACGTCGAACTTCCAGCCATGATAGATGCAGCGTATGCCGCCCGCCTCGTTGCGGCCATAGGCAAGCGAGGCGCAGCGATGCTTGCAGCGATGGTCGATCAGGCCGACCTCGCCTTCCGGCGTGCGAAAGCCGATCATGTTCTCGCCCAGGATGCGCATGCGCACCGGCGCGCCGCCGGCTTCCAGCTCGGCGGATTTGGCGACGGGCAGCCAGTAGCGCCGCATCAGCGCGCCCATCGGCGTGCCCGGGCCTATCCGGGTCAGATATTCATTGTCATCGGCGCGCATGGCGATGTTCCCTGAAATGAACCATTGCAGAACCTGAATTGCCCCTTCCTCCGTTCGCCCTGAGCTTGTCGAAGGGTTGTTCTTTTCTTCGCTGTCTTCAGGAAGAAGAAGAACGGACCTTCGACAAGCTCAGGCCGAACGGGAGGAAGCTCGAGAACCTGAAAGTCCGAGCCCCATCAGGCGGGCTGCTTCGTCCACTCCAGGTCCGGCGGATTGTGCGGATCGATATCGCGCCAGCTTTGGCTCCTGTCATAGGTGACCGCGATCGAGCGCACCCGGCTCAGATCGACGTCCGATCCCATGAAGGATATGGTGCCGTCCGCCTGATGCTGGCGCACCGCCTGCAGGAGCTGGCGCCGGGCGAGCGAGATGATGACGTCCGCTGCGCCCAGATATTCGCGCGAGCGGTCGACGATCGGGCCCATCGATTCCTGCACGACGAAATCCTCATAGGCATTGGCCTTGCCGACGATGCCGCTCCAGTGGCCGTCCTTCATCGCCTGCCGGTCCTGGTGCCACATGTTGGAGAGGTCGCCCATGTCCGAGTTGAAATAGTCCGGATCCCCGGAATCCTCGCCGAACTTGCGGAAATTCTCCGGATCATAGGGCTTGTCCATCTCGTAGCGGATATACCACTGCATGCTGTTCTCGTCGTCGATCGGGATGGATGCGAGGACGAGGCCCCAGTCGCCCGGAAAGCGCGGGATGAAGGAGAAGAAGGGCAGGATCACCTCGCGGATGCGCGTGTAGCAGCGCCCATCGGGCAGATCGCGGATGGCGGCCTCCCTGAAACCATAGGGCATGAGGTCGAACTCGAAGCGCGGGTCCTTCTTCTCGCGCATGAAGGAGGATTCAGTGCGGTGCACGGCGGTGCCGCGGACCGGCGCCTTGCCGCCGCGCGCATGGAGGAAGCCGACATGCGCCGAGTCGAGCGCGGCTTCCAGCGCCTGCAGCCAGTTGCACTTGATGAGGCCGCGAATGGGGCCCATCTGCTCGTCCGGCAGCACGGTGAACTCCAGCGCCGGAAAGACGGGCGGCTCGTCCCGCCCGCCGATATAGACCCAGACGAGGCCGCCGGCTTCGCGCACATGGTGACGCCGCGTCGGCACGAGCTGGGCGAAGCGCTCGCGCCGTTCCTCCGGCTCGGTCGGGCATTCGATCACCTTGCCTTCCACATCGACCTTCCAGCCATGGAAGATGCAGCGCAGGCCGTTCTCCTCGTTGCGGCCGAGCGCCATCGAGGCGCAGCGATGGGGGCAGCCCTCATCGATGAAGCCGACGCGCCCGTCGGTGGCGCGGAACGCCACGAAATTCTCGCCCAGCAGGCGCACCCGCTCGGGCTTGCCGTCCGCTTCCAGGCGCGCGGAGCGCAGCGCGGGCAGCCAATATTCCCGCATCAGACTACCCATCGGCGTGCCGGGGCCCACACGCGTCAGCAGCTCATTGTCCCGCGCGCTCAGCATGCGATCCTCCTCCTGCAACGGTCTCTCCGACCTGGATAACTATATTATTGTCACATAGTTTGTGGATCGGCAACGGCTTTGAGGGAGAGGATTCGGCCGGCGGACTTAGTGCTCCTGCCTTCGCAGGAGAACTATGGCTCAGCCGGTCTTGTCGAAATGCCGGCTGAGCAAGGCGTGCAGGCGCGCCGCCATCGCGCGGTCGAGCAGGATCGCATCCTTGCCCTCGCTCTCGTCGGCGTCGAGTGCGACCGGCTCATCGCCGGCCTCCGTGTCGATCTCATGGAGCGACTGGCCGACCTGCCCGAGCCGTTCCTCCAGGGTCGAGAGGAAGGCGAGGAAGGCCTCCACTTCCTCGGCCGAGAAAGGGCTCTGCAGCCGCCGGTTGAGCTGCACGGCGGCCATGTACATGTCGCGATGCACGAGGCGGCCTTGTTCGGTGAGCTGCAGCAGCACCGAGCGGCTGTCGCTGGGATTGCTGCTCTTGGCGAGCAGGTCGCGCTGGGCCAGGCTGGCGACGATCCGGCTCGCATAGCTTTTCTCGAGATGGGCCTCCTCGGCCATCTGCTTGAAGGTGACCGTGCCATAGCCTGCCGTGATGCCGATCACCCGGCACTGCAGGAGGGTGAGATCGAACTTCTGCCGGTAATAATCCTCGGAAATGCCTTCGGAGAGCCGCGCGATCATGTGCAGGCGGAATGTCATCAGCTTGCGGAAGCTGGGTGGCCGATTGGTGTCCATCGCACCTCCTTATCCGCTTGGCCTGGCGGTTTCAGCCGGAAATCGCCGCCTGGAGCCGATCCCGATACAAGGGCCGGACGCGCACCAGCAGCAGTGCTGCGGCCAGCGCGACGACGGCAAAGATGATGAAGCCCGCCGAATAGCTGCCGGTCGCGTCATAGATGGCCGCCAGCGATACCGGTCCGATCCCGGAACCGAGCGAGAAGCAGCCGGCATAGAATGGCAGCACGCGATTGAGCAGGCGTGGCCCGAAGCAATGCTTGCCGACCACCGATGTCTCCGAGACCAGCCCGCCATGGACGAAACCGCGCACGCCGGCGAACAGCATGGCGGTCCAGACATCGGTGACGATGAAAGCGAGCAGGATCGCCATCGCCACCAGGACATACCAGAGCGCAACGCCCCTGATCGACAGCTTGTCGAAGACGCGTCCCGCCACCAGCTTGGCGAAGAAGCCGATCGCGAAGATGACGGAAATGGCGGTGGCGGCGACGGCGCTGCTCAGCCGCACTTCCTTGGTCAGGAACAGGGCGGTGTGCTGGAATACGCCCTGGTCCACAGCCGAGGTGAGGGCGACAGCCGCGGCGACCAACCAGAACATCGGCATGCGCAGCACCTGCCCGAAGCTGAGGCCGAGGTCCGCCGCTCGCAGATCCTGCGCCGAGAGATCACTGTCCGGCACCGCCTCGCGCAGCAGTTCCTCCTCGCTGGGCTGGTAGCGCGCGACGAGCGCGAGCGGCAGCCCAATGACGATGATGCCGACTCCGAGCCCGGCGAAAGTGTAGCGCCAGCCGATGGCGGGCAGCAGCTGGTTGACGAGCTGCGGGAAGAAGACGCCGCCGAGGCTGCTGCCCATCATGGCGATGCCGCAAGCGAGGCCGACATGGCGGGTGAACCAACGTGTCACCAGCAGCATGACGCAGATGAGGTTCGTGCCCTGGCCGAGGCCCATCATCAGGCCCGCCAGATAATAGCTGGCCAGCGAATTGACCGCGAGCAGCGAGGCCATGCCGCCGGCCTGCATCAGGAGGAAGGCGATGAGCATCGCGCGCAGGCCGAAACGATCGATCAGCCGCCCGAGCAGCGCCAGCGCGACGAAGGCGCCGCCGGCGCTGGAGAAGGTGTAGATGAGCGTCGCCTCGGTGCTGTTCCAGCCGAACTCGCGCATGACCTCGGCATAGAGCATGGGAATGCTGGAGACCGGGCCGCCAAAGGCGAAGAAGAGGATGACGAAGCCGATCGCCACCATGCGCCAGCCTAGATAGCCCAACGCCGAGATGCCCCTCGCCATGTCACGGAGCCGACCGCTCGTGCTTGCCATCCATCCTTCTCCCGGTCTTTTCGAGGCCCCGTTCCGATGGTCCGGCCTTCTTTCAGTCTCTGCGCTTGATGGGCTCGGATGGCTGTCCTGCGGGCTTTATATGATAATGGGGGGATGGGTGGCACGGGATCGGAAGCCGACTGCCGCGCCGCTCACCGGCTCAGCCCCAGACGTCTTGTGCGACCTCCACGACGAGCCGCAGCTTGGCCTTCTCTTCCTCGATGCCCATGGTGTTGCCGCCGATGCCGCTCGAGAAGCCGCATTGCGGCGAGAGGCCGAGCTGGTCGATGTCGATGAACTTGGTCGCCTCGTCGATGCGGCGCTTCAGCTCGTCCTTGCTTTCCATGGCGCCGCGCTTGGTGGTCACCAGGCCCAGGATGACGCGCTTGCCCTTGGGCAGGAAGCGCAGCGGCTCGAAGCCGCCGGCCCGTTCCGAATCATATTCGAGGAAATAGCCGTCCACATTGATCTCGTTGAACAGCACTTCGGCCACCGGCTCATAGCCGCCTTCCGCCATCCAGCGCCCGGCGAAATTGCCGCGGCAGACATGGATGCAGACCGCCATGTCGTCCGGCCGCCCGGCGATCGCCTCGTTGATGAGCTTCGCATAGACATGCGGGAGGGCGTCGGGATCCTCGCCGATATTGGTCTGCACCTGCTGGCGCAGCGTCGGGTCGCACAGATAGGCGAAGTTGGTCTCGTCGATCTGCAGGTAGCGGCAGCCGGCCTCGATCAGGTCGCCGATCTCCTGCGCATAGACATCGGCCAGATCGGCGTAGAACTCCGCCATGTCCGGATAGGCGGCGCTGTCGATCGCTTCGCGACCACCACGGAAATGCAGGATGCTGGGCGAGGGGATGGTGATCTTGGGCGTCTCCTTCGTCACCGACTTCAGGAACCTGAAATCATCGACGAAGATGGGCTTGGGCCGGCTCAGCTTGCCGACCACGCGCATGGCGTGCGGCTTGCTCTGCGCGCTGCCCTTGTCATTGTGGAATGTGGTGGTGAGGCGCGCCTCATAGGGCTCGACATTGGTGAAGCGCAGCAGGAAGTCGCTCTGCCAGCTGCCGCGATTATATTCGCCGTCGGTCACGGAATGGAGGCCGACCTCTTCCTGCAGCGCGACCACCTCGCGGATGGCGCTCTCACGCGTCGCGCGCAGCGAATCGCCATCGATCTCCCCGGCGGCATGCCGCTCGCGTGCGGCGATCAGCGCGTCGGTTCGGATCAGGCTTCCGACATGGTCGGCGCGGAAGGGCGGGCGGCTGACTTGGCTCAAGGACACTCTCCATACACGACAGGCGCGAACTAAATCGTTTCCCGAGGAAACAATATCCCTCTGAAAAATCCCGATCCCTCGCCAAATTTGTTGTGGACCAAACAGAAATTGATGTCATAGTCAATCATCAAAATCGGCTGCGGACGGCTGTTATAGGGTTTCAAACAATCTTACAGTAAGATTGCTCTGCCGAGTCCGGCTTCTGCCGGCTCCGCGGACGGCGCAGATTTGAGAGCATAAGGACGAGGAGAGGCTCGGATGGCCACGGTCGACACCAACAAGATGGAGGGCGCGCCGGTTGCCGAAGCGCCCGGCGCGGGCAGCAGCGGCAACTCATGGCGCTATCCGGGCTGGGGCATCGTCCTGATCGGCTTCATCCTGTTCTTCTTCTCCTATGCCGCCAGCTCGACCATGCCGTTCATCTACGATCCGGTCATGAAGGAATTCGGCTGGACCAAGACCCAGGCGACGCTGATCTACACCTATCAGAGCGGCACCGGCGCGCTGCTCGCGCTGTTCGTGATCGGTCCGGCGATCGAGCGATTCGGGCTGCGCGGGGTGCAGTTCTGCATGCTCTTCGCCGTGGCGACGGGCATGGCCTGCTTCGCGATCGTCGATTCGCTATGGACCTATTATCTTGCCGGCTTCCTGATCGGCGTGGGTCAGGGCACGACGCTCATCACCATCAAGGTGCTCGTCTCGCGCTGGTTCATGCGCAATGTCGGGCTCGCCGGCTCGATCGCCATTGCCGGATCGAGCCTGGGCGGCATCGTCTTTCCCTGGATGGTCACCGAGCTGATGCCGCAATTCGGCTGGCGCCTGACCTTCGCCAGCCTCAGCGTCGGCGTCTATCTGGTCTGCCTGCCGCTCTGCCTCATGGTGAAGATGGAGCCGACCGAAGAGGATGTGCTTCCCGAGGCGATGCCGTCCGCCAAGGGCAAGATCTCGCCCGAGGCGCTGCGCGCCGCCGATCTCGATCTCACGTTCCGCGACGTGCTGCGCCAGCCGACTTTCGTCTGCATCATGTTCGGCATCATCCTCATCGCCATGGTCGATCAGGGGCTGTTCCAGCACACGGTGCTCTACCTGCAGCACGATGCGGGCCTCGGCACACAGATGGCGGCAAGCGCGGTGTCGCTGACCTTCACGGTCGGCTTCCTGGCCAAGTTCTTCGCGGGCAGCTTCTTTGACAAGACATCGATGAGGGGCGTGAGCATCTGGTATGTCGCCGTGGCGATCGCGACGCTTCTGGCCTTCCCCATCCAGGGCTTCCTCACCGTCATGGTCTTCGCGTTCGCGCGCGGCCTGGTCCATGGCGGCCTGGTTTCGGAGAGCCCGGTCATCGCCAAGCATGTCTATGGCCCCAAGCTCATGAACCGGGTGCTCCCGGTGCTCAACGGCTTCTTCGCGCTCGGCTCCTCGGTGGGGCCCGTGCTGCTCGCGCTGATCGCCGATCGATTCGGCTACAAGACCGGCTTCATCGTCTTCACGGTCATCGCGCTGTTCGCCGCTTTCCTGGTCTGGCACGCGAGACCCTTCTATCGGGATCGCCTGCGCGCGGTCACCGGCGGTTAGGTCTGGCCGCGCCTCTGCGCGAAATAAAGAAGAAGGCGCGCGCAGAAACATAAAAAAGAAGGCGCGCGCAGAAACGCGGAGATCGTGGAGAAGAATAGGCTAGCTTTGCGGAGCCGAAGCAGACTATCCCCGCGCCGGCGAGTTCAGGCCGCGCTGGACGGCCGGGCGGGCGAGCCAGCGCTCCAGCCAGGCCGGGATGCGGCTGAAGCTGTCATAGCCGACCAGCTCGGCCGCGTCATACAGGCCGACGAGGTTGCGCACCCAGCCCAGCGTGGCGATATCGGCGATCGTATAGTCCGCGCCCATGATCCAGTCGCGCCCGTCGAGCCGTTCCTCCAGCACTTCGAGCAGGCGCCTCGCTTCGGCGGCGTAGCGGTCGCGCGGGCGCTTGTCCTCCCACTCCTTGCCGGCGAAGTGGTGGAAGAAGCCGACCTGGCCGAACATGGGGCCGACGCCCGCCATTTGGAAGAAGACCCACTGGATCGTCTCCCAGCGGGCAGCCGGATCGGCGGGGATGAACTGCCCGGTCTTGTCCGCGAGATAGAGGAGGATCGCGCCGGATTCGAACAGGCCGAACGGCTTGCCGCCCGGACCGTCGGGGTCGATGAGGGCCGGGATCTTGCCGTTGGGATTGAGCGCCAGATACTCCGCCGAGCGCGTCCCCTCCGCGCCCATCAGGATGAGGTGCGGCTCATAGGGCAGGCCCATTTCCTCCAGCGCGATCGAGACCTTGACGCCATTGGGCGTCGGGACCGAATAGAGCTGGATGCGGTCCGGATGTTCGGCAGGCCAGCGGCTGGCGACCGGAAAGGCGGAGAGGTCTGTCATGGAAAACTCCTGATTGGCAGGGACTCAGCTGAAGCCGACGACAGCATGGGGAATATAGGGTTCCTCCAGCCGGGCAACCTCCTCCGCGCTCAGCACGTGCCGTCCGAATAGGCATTGGCGGTGTCGAAGAAAGTGACGCCGCCTTCCACCGCGCGGCGGAAGATCGGGCGCACTGCCTCCTCGTCGAGCGACCAGGCATGGCCGCCCCGGCTCGGCACGCCGAAGCTCATGCAGCCGAAGCAGAGGCGAGATGTCGAGGCCGGTCGAGCCGAGCTTGCGATACTGCATGAGACCGCGCTCAGGCCGCGATGACGTTCATGCCGCGCTCCCGCAGCATGGCGCGGATCGCGTCGAGCGGGATGGCTTCGCGCGCCAGGTTGAGCCCGCCGTGCGCGATCAGCCGACGCACCTCGCCGATGTCGACATTGCGTGGCGCCACGCCGTCCCGCACCGCGACCGCCGCAGCCGTGCCCGCCGCCTCGCCCATGGCGATACATTCCGGCATCAGCCGGCAGCGCTGGTGCGCCTCATTGTCGAAGGAGACGGTCTTGCCCGAGACGATGAGATTGTCGACGCCCTCCGGCAGCAGGCAGCGATAGGGAATGCCGAAGACGGTGACGGACATGGGCAGCTCGCCCGGATCATGACCCTTGCCGCCTTCGCTGCCGTCCGTCGAATGGCGCACCCAGCCCTTGAGATTGGGGCCGCGATAGACTTTGAGCGCGATCTCGTCGTCGAACCGGGCGGCGTCGAAGATGTCGTCGCGCGTCAGCGTATAGTCGCCCACGATCCGGCGGCTGTCGCGCACGCCGATTTGCGGGGCCATGTCGATCAGGAAGGCATTCTCCAGCCCCGGCACGCGCTTGAAGAAGGGCAGGATGTCGCGCGCCTTGCGCCGGCCCTCGATCTCCGCGCCGGTGAGATCGGCGGCGTCGGTCGGATCGCGATTGAGCACCTGCACGGCATAGAGATAGCCGATGCCGTTGCGGATATTGGCGGGCGTGGCGCCGAACACGGAAATATGATGGCCGAAGACGCCGGGCAGCGATCCGTCCGCCTTGCCGTCGGCCACGACCGAGCGCCAGCCGGTGACATGCACATATTGCGCGCCGTCGAGGCCGTTGGGCGGCGTGCCCCAGAGCTTGGAGAAATCGTCGGGATGGGCGCGGGCATAATCCTCTATGCGCTTCCAGTCGACGCCGCCCATCCGGCAGAGCATCATCATGGGCTGCGGCGTTTCGTGCGGATGCATGGCGACGCCGGCGCGCATCGCCACATCGGCATCGCCGCTCGCGTCTATGACGACATCGGCGAGGATCGCCTGGCGGCCGGACTTGTTCTCGATGACCACGCCCTTCACGGCCTGCCCGTCCATCAGCACGTCCACCACCTGGGTGCTGAACAGCAGGCTCACGCCGGCCTCGATCAGCATGTCGAGCACGGCGAGCTTCATCAGCTCGGGATCGTAGGAGAGATTGAAATATTCGGGCCGGAAGTCGGGTGCGGTGCCGTCATGCGTGGCGAGCCGGTCGTGCAGTTCCTCGAGGATGCCGCTGTAATTCTCGCAGCTCAGAAACTCGGTGACGAAGGACATGGGGCCGGTGCCGCCGACCATCGCATGGCGCTCGACCAGCAGCACTTCGGCGCCGTTCCGCGCGGCCCGGATCGCCGCCGGATAGCCGCCCGCGCCGCCGCCCACGACCAGCACCTGCGTGCGCGCCGCGACGGGGATCTGCCGGGCCGGTTCCTGGATGGTGCCTTGCGCTGCGGAAAAGCCCTTGCTGCTGATCATCTCATCCTCTCGGTCGTTGCTGTGTCTCGGGCCGCCTGCCCGATGTTCCGGGCGGCTGAAAACTATCATACAATAACAATGATGGCCGGAGCCGGCAATGACGATTGAGGGATAGGAGAAAGCGCGAATCGCTTCGGCTCGAGAGGCGCTTTATGTCCGATTTCGGGCAGGGGTGCTCGATGATGCGAGCCCGTCGCCGCTCCCGTCAATCCAGCCCGATATCGTCCGGCAGGTTGAACAGCGCGACCGCATTGTCGCGGCCAATGCGGGTCCTCTGTTCGTCATCGATCACCTGCGTCGCATCATACCATCCGCAGCCATCCTCCATCGGCTCGAACGGATAGTCGGACGAGAAAGAGACTCGCTCCTCGCCCATCACCTCGATGGTGCAGCGGAACGACGGGTCGGAGAAATTGCCGCTCGTGGTGCAATGGAAATGCTTGGCGAAATTCTCGCCCGGCAGTGTCTTGCCGCGATAGCCGCGGCGCGAGAAGCGCATGCGCTCGTTCATCCGCTCCAGGCCGAACGGGATATTCTCGCCCAGATGGCCGAGGATGATGCGCAGATTGGGATATTTGTCGAACACATCCGAGCCGCACAGGCGCAGCGCATGGATGGATGTCTCCACCGCGAATCCCCAGGGCGAGCTCATCATCCAGCCATGGCCCTGATAATTCTGCGCGCGCGCGGGGATCTGCATGCGCGGGTGGATATAGATCGGCACGTCCAGCTCGGAGACGGTCGCCCAGAAGGCATCATATTCGGGGAAGTCATAATAGATGGCGCTGTCGGGCGTGTCCTTCTGGGTGAAGCCGTTGACCAGCGCGCCCTGGAAGCCGAGCTGTTTGACGCAGCGCGTCAGTTCGGCGGCGGCGGCGTCCGGATCCTGCATGGCGAGCGCGGCGAAGGCGCCGTAGCGCTTGGGGTGCAATGTCTTGGCCTCGGCGAGCGTGTCGTTCGCCTTGCGGGCGATGGTGATCGCTTCCTCGGTATCGAGGATGGACTGCACGCCCGGCGCGTTGAGCGAGAGGATGGCATAGCCGATGCCATTGCGTTCCATGGCTTCGAGCCGCTCGCTGCCCAGGTCGACGATCTGGCGCGAGAATTGTGTCCAATGATCCCCGTCCTTGGCGAAGGTCTCGGTCTGGGCGACGGTCTCCGCTATCGCCATATGTTCCTCGAACGCGATCTTCGCTTTCATCATCAGTCTCCTTCGGTCAGGCAGGCCCGTTCGTTGCGGGCAAAGAGAAGAGGGATCATGCGCCCGGCGGCGCTTCGGTGGGGATGGTCGGGCGTGTCGCGGCAGGATAGCGCGGAGGCTCAGCTTTCCCGATAGTCGCGATAGACCACATCGTGCCGGGCGAGCCGATCGCGCAGGTCATAGATGTCCAGGCTGAGTTCGCCCTTCGCCAGCCGCTCGCGCTTGCCGGCCTCGTCCCGTTCGCGGGCGCGGGCCTTTTCCAGCGTGGCGGCCGCCGTCGCACGCGGCAGGCAGACCACGCCATCGTCATCGGCGACGATCACGTCGCCGGGATGGATGAGCCTGCCGCCGCAGACGATCGGGATCTGCACCGAGCCCGGCGTCGCCTTCACGGTGCCCTGCGCGCAGACCGCCCTGGACCAGACCGGGAAGCCCATCTGCGTGAGATCGGCGATGTCGCGCACGCCCGCATCGATCACCAGGCCGCGCACGCCATGCGCCATGAGGCTCGTCGCGAGCAGATCGCCGAAATAGCCATCCTCGCAGGGGCTGCTCGGCGCCACCACCAATATGTCGCCTGGCCGCGACTGCTCGATGGCGACATGGATCGCCCAATTGTCGCCCGGCGGCACCAGGCAGGTGAGCGCATTGCCCGCCACGCGCGCGGGCCGGTAGATGGGGCGGAGATGGGAAGCGAGCAGCCCGGTGCGGCCCTGCGCCTCGTGCAGCGTAGCCACGCCAAGTTCGCCGAGCGCATCGACCAGGGCGAGGTCGGTGCGCGGGGTGTTGGTCATCACGATGGGCATCACTAATCCCCGGCTAGATATATTATATTATGGTATTATAGTTCAGTATCGCCCCGTTCAATCGGTTTGACGGCGCGCCGGCCGCATCCGAGTCCCCGGCGCCGCAAGTGAGGAATAGCATCGTGAAGCAGGCTGAGGAAAAGACCATGCAGGTCAGCGCGGAATATCCGGACGGATCGGACCGGCTGGTAGCGGCGCGCGAGCGCCGGATTCCCATAGTGGGCGCGGATGCCGCGCAGGGCCCGACCGAGATCAACGTGCTGGAACCGATCGAGGACGACCGCTGGATCTTCGTCTTTCAGGTCGAGCGCAACATGCCCAATGGCGGCATCTTCCGCGCCATCCCGCTGCTCGACGCGGATACGTTCAGGTTCGATTGAGACGGCCGGCGCCGCCAGGGCGCCAAGAAGGCTCCCGACGTGACGATGGGAGCATGGGACGGGGAGGACGCCGGATGCAGGTGAATCATGTGCGCCGCGCCGGGCGGCACTTCTTGCAGATACATCTCGGCGACACCAACGATCTCAGCATCCTCGGCGCGCTGGCCGGCGTGGAGATGGGGCTGGGGCTCGCCGGCATACCGCATCGGAAGGGCGGTGTGCAGGCGGCGATGGCATATCTTGCAGGGGTTGAAGGTCCAAATCGGAAGGCAGAAAACTAACATTTCAAAAATTATCGGGCCCTGCCCCATTCAGATAGCAGCACCATGTGCTCCAGCGAAAGCGGGAGCCCAAGGCGGCGGGGTATTGCTCATGCGTTTTTGGCTTCCTAACTTCGCAAGGGACAAGCTCTGTTGCAAGGCCATCTCGGGCATCTGGGATAAAAGGAGCAAATCTCTTTCTTGATTCTAACATGTCAGTTGATATGGCGGCTCCATGAGTCTGGAGCCGTCCGCAGAGCATCCTCGGCCGCGCGCCTATGCCGCGCGCGTGTTCACCGATCGCGTCATGCAGGCGTTGGCGGCGCGCTATGATCTGGGCGTGAATGCCGCCGACCAGCCGATGGACGCGCACGCACTGGCGGCGGCGGCGGCCGGCTGCGCCTATCTGCTCGTGTCGGTGACCGAGCAGGTGGACGCCTCGGTATTCGAGGCGCTGGCGCCGGACCTCAAGGTCGTCGCGACGCTCTCGGTCGGCGTCGATCATATCGATCTGGAGGCGGCCCGGCGGCATGGGGTCGCGGTGGTCTACACGCCCGACATCCTCAGCGTCGCCTGCGGCGAGCTGGCCTGGCTGCTGATCCTGAGCGCGGCGCGCCGAGGCCATGAGGCCAATGCCATGGTGCGCTCGGGCGAATGGCTGGGCTGGGCGCCGACGCAATTGCTCGGCCGGGGCCTTGCCGGTCGGCGGCTCGGCATATTGGGCCTCGGCCGGATCGGGCGGGAGGTCGCGGCGCGGGCGAGCGGCTTCGCCATGGAAGTCCACTATCATAATCGCCGCCGGCTCGATCCCGCGCTGGAGAGCGGCGCCATCTTCCATGAGACGGCGGAGAGCCTGCTCGAGGCCAGCGACATATTGTGCCTGTGCGCGCCGGGTGGCGGCGATGCGGCCGGCTTCCTGACGCGCGAGCGGATCGCGCACCTGCCGCAGGGCGCGGTGGTCGTGAACGTGTCACGCGGCGACCTCGTCGATGACGATGCGCTGATCGAAGCGTTGCAGACGGGCCGGTTGTTCGCGGCGGGGCTCGACGTGTTCCGCGGCGAGCCGGCGATCGATCCCCGCTACCGCACGCTCCCCAACGTTTTCCTGACGCCGCATATCGGCAGCGCCACGGTCGAGACGCGCGACGGCATGGGCTTCATGCTGCTCGACGGCATCGCCGCGATAGAACGCGGCGAGACGCCGGAAAACCGGATCATCTAGGGAGAGGGCCATGGCTTCGGAGAGCGTGACGATGGACGAGGAGGCCGGGGTGCCGGGCCTTGCGCGCGAGGCGCTGCTGCGGCGGCAATGCCTTGTCGGTGGCGAATGGATCGATGCGGACGACGGCGCCGCTGTGGCGATCCGCTCGCCCGCCGATGGCCGCCTGATCGCCCATGTGCCGGTCTGCGGCGCGGCCGAGACGCGGTGCGCCATCGAGGCGGCCGCGCTGGCCCTGCCCGCCTGGCGCGACGCCGGCGCGCAACATCGCGCCCAGGCGCTGCGCCGCTGGTTCGACCTGTGCATGGCCGCGCAGGAGGATCTCGCCCGCATCCTGACGCTGGAGCAGGGCAAGCCGCTGGCCGAGGCGCGCGGCGAGATCGCCTATGGCGCCAGCTTCCTCGAATGGTTCGCCGAGGAGGCGCGGCGCGTCTATGGCGACGTCATTCCCTCGCCCGATCCGAGCCGGCGCATCGTCGTCATCAAGCAGCCGGTCGGCGTGGTCGGCGCGATCACGCCGTGGAACTTCCCCAACGCCATGATCACCCGCAAGGTCGGCGCCGCGCTGGCGGCCGGCTGCACCATCGTGGTCAAGCCCGCGCCCGCGACGCCGCTCTCCGCGCTGGCGCTGGGCCTGCTGGCCGGGGAGGCCGGCATTCCGCCCGGCGTCCTCAACATCGTGACCGGCGACGCGGCGGCGATCGGCGGGGAGCTGACCGGCAATGCCACCGTGCGCAAGATCAGCTTCACCGGCTCGACGGCGGTCGGCCGCCTGCTGATGCGCCAGTCCGCCGACACGGTGAAGCGCGTGTCGATGGAGCTGGGCGGCAATGCGCCCTTCATCGTGTTCGACGATGCCGATCTCGATGCCGCGATCGCCGGCGTGATGGCGTCCAAATTCCGCAATGCCGGCCAGACCTGCGTCTGCGCCAACCGCATCTTCGTGCAGGCGGGCATCTATGACGCCTTTGCCGGGAAGCTCGCCACGGCCGTCTCGGCGCTGCGCGTGGGCAATGGGCTGGAGCCCGGCGTGACGATCGGCCCGCTCATCAACCAGGCCGCGCTCGACAAGGTGGAAGCGCATGTGAGCGACGCCGCCGCACGCGGCGCTCGGGTCCTGACCGGCGGCAAGCGCCACGCGCTGGGCGGTTTCTTCTACGAGCCGACCATCCTCGCCGATGTCGATCCGGCGAGCCGCCTCATGTCCGAGGAGACGTTCGGCCCGGTCGCCCCGCTCATCCGCTTCACGGACGAGGCGGAAGTGATCGCGGCCGCCAACGCCACCGAATCCGGTCTCGCCGCCTATCTCTACACGCGTGACCTCGGCCGCAGCTGGCGCGTGTCCGAGGCGCTGGAGTTCGGCATCGTCGGCCTGAACGAAGGGGTCATCTCGACGGCGGTCGCTCCCTTCGGCGGCGTCAAGCAGTCCGGCGTCGGCCGGGAAGGCTCGAAATACGGCGTCGAGGACTATGTCGAGACCAAATATCTGTGCATCGGCGGCCTGAACTGAAGGAGAGGACAGCATGAATTTCGACGGCAAGATCATCGTGGTGACGGGTGCCGCCGGCGGCTTCGGCGAAGGCATCGCCCGCCGGTTCGCCGCGCTTGGCGGCACGGTCGCGCTGGTGGACCTGAAGCAGGAGGCGGCCGCGCATGTCGCCGGCGAGATCGTCGCGGCGGGCGGCAAGGCCCAGGCCTTTCATGCCGACGTCTCCTCGGGCGCGGACATGGCGCGTGTCGCCGGCGAGATCGAGTCGGCGCTCGGCAAGCTGGACATCCTCGTCAACAATGCCGGCATCACGCACAAGAACAGTCCGATGCTGGACATCGACGAAGCAACGTTCGATCGCGTCTTCGCCATCAATGTGAAGAGCATCTATCTCTCGGCCGTCAACTTCGTGCCGCAGATGCGCGCCAGGGGCGGCGGCGCCATCGTCAACATCGCCTCGACGGCGGGCATCCGGCCCCGTCCGGGCCTCACCTGGTATAATGGCAGCAAGGGCGCGGTGATCACGCTCACCAAGTCCATGGCCGCCGAGTTGGCGCCGGATCGCATCCGCGTCAACGCGATCAATCCGGTGATGGGCGCGACCGGCATGCTTGCCGGTCTGCTGCCCGGCGAGGACACCGAGGAGAATCGCGCCAGGATCATCGCCACCATCCCGCTCGGCCGGTTCAGCCAGCCGCGCGACATCGCCAACGCGGCCACCTTCCTCGCGGCGGATGAGGCCGATCTCATCACCGGCGCCTGCCTCGAGGTGGATGGCGGCCGCTGCATCTGAGAGTGGGTTGGCATGTGCTCCTGCAACGGCAGGAGCACATGATGATGTTCAGGCGCGGCGATATGATCCCAGGGAGGACCCGTCATGGCCCAATATTCGATCGCCTGCATCCCCGGTGACGGCATCGGCAAGGAAGTCGTGCCCGAGGGCGTCCGCGTGCTCCGGGCCGCCGCCGACCGCTTCGACTTCTCACTCGCCTTCCACGATTTCGACTGGAGCTGCGAGACCTACAAGGCGACCGGCCGCATGATGCCCGAGGATGGCATGGCCCGCCTCGCCGATCATGACGCCATCTTCCTCGGCGCGGTCGGCTTCCCCGGCGTGCCCGATCATGTGTCGCTCTGGGGCCTGCTCATCCCGATCCGGCGCGAGTTCGATCAATATGTCAATCTCCGCCCGGTGCGGCTGCTGCCCGGCATCGTCCCGCCGCTGCGCGACAAGCAGGTGGGCGACATCGATTTCTGGATCGTCCGCGAGAACAGCGAGGGCGAATATAGCCAGCTCGGCGGCCGCTTCCGCGCCGGCACGGAGGACGAGCTGGTCATCCAGGAGGCTGTCTTCACCCGGCGCGGCACGGACCGGATCATCCGCTATGCCTTCGATCTGGCGCAGCGGCTCGGCCGGCAGCATGTCACCTCGGCGACCAAATCGAACGGCATCTACCATTCGATGCCTTTCTGGGACGAGCGCTTCGAGGCCGTCGCCCGCGACTATCCCGGAATCCGCACCGATCAATATCATATCGACATCCTCGCCGCCCGCTTCGTCATGTCGCCCGAGCGTTTCGACGTGGTGGTCGGCAGCAATCTGTTCGGCGACATATTGTCCGACCTGGGACCGGGCATCACCGGCACGATCGCCGTCGCGCCCTCGGCCAACATCAATCCCGAGCGGCGCTTCCCCTCGATGTTTGAGCCCGTCCACGGATCGGCGCCGGACATTGCCGGGCAGAATATCGCCAATCCGATCGGCCAGATCTGGTCGGGCGCGATGATGCTGGAGCATCTGGGCGAGATCGAGGCAGGCCGGGCGGTGATGGCGGCGGTGGAAGCTGTCCTGGCGCGGCCGGACAGTCCCTTGACGCGCGACCTCGGCGGGCGCAGCACCACGCGGGAACTGGGCGCCGCCATCGAGCAGGCGGTGCGCGCCGCCCGCTGAGGGCGGACGAGGAGCGAGGCAAGGGATCATGGCGAGCAATGCGGAGGCACGGACCAGCAGCCTGTCGCAGCTCGCCTATGCCCGCATCAGCGCCGCGATCGTCGAGGGCCGGCTGGATCTGGGCGAGCCCCTCTCCGAGACCGAGCTCGCCCGTGCGCTGGGCATGAGCAAGGCGCCGGTGCGCAATGCCATCAAGGAGCTGGAGGTCCGCGGCCTGGTCGAGATCGTGCCGCAATCGGGCACCTATGTGTTCAGCCCCAATCAGCGTCAGATCATCGAGCTGTCCGAGTTCCGCGCGATGCTGGAGGAGCAGGGGCTGCTCCTCTCGATGGACCGCGACCGCGAGGCCCTGCTGGCCGAGCTGGGCGGGATCGTGGAGGAGATGCGCCGGCTCTGGGCCGTGCACGCCATCGCCGAGATGAAGAAATGCGACACGCGCTTCCATCTTGCCTTCATCCGGCACGCCGGCAATGCCTATTTGATGGACGCCTATGCGGACGTCTCCCTGCTTGTCGAGGCGTTGCGCTATCGTTTCATGGACACGGCCGTCTATCGCAACCGTGCCTATGAAGAGCATCTCGACATGCACGGCCTGCTCGCCAAGGGCCAGGTCCAGCGCGCCGTCCGGCTGCTGCGCGGCCATGTCGAGCGCACCAAGGAATTCCACGCGCGCGCAAGCTGGTCGAACGGCCGGGCCCCCCGGCGCGTCTATCGCGAACGCGAATATGCGAGCATCCTGAACGCCGGCATGTGAACTGCCGCGCAGCCCTCCGGTTCACTATGGGCGCAATGTGGAAGCGCGTTCGCCCCCGACCGGCGTATGAACCGCTCCCTGGCTTGCACCAGCCATCAAGGTGCCTGACGCACCAAGCGGCGCCAAGCCGAGATCGGCACGGCACCGTCCGGTCGCGGCGGAACCTCCCAACTCAGCAGATCATCGCGTAAGGTAAAGGAGCGTGTCTGCGTCTGTCCGCGCCAATTCGGGAAGGACGAGTCCTCGATGGCGAAACGCAGTGTCTTCGCTACCCAATCAACGGCGAGCGAGCCGAAGTGCGTGCTCGACCCCATGACGGCGGCACGCATTTCGGCGTCGGTGCCGCCGGCCTTGTCTCCGGCAGCGAAATTCGGCCGCTCGACACTGAATATCTGCAACGCGTATCGCCCGGCTTCATCGATCATCAGCCGGCCTTGCGGCGTCTGGCCATAATCATGAGCCACGGAGCCATCCGGCATTCGTCGGTCAGCGGCAGCAAGCGTCCAGGTGCCGGCAAGCGACAATGTAGCGGCGCGCGCGGCGGAAATGGACGCAACGGCGGCCGGCGCAGCAGCGGCAAGTGCAAGCAGCGCGCGACGGCCGAAGAGAGCGCCCTCGCTCATAACAGCCCTCCGCCATCGACATCGACGACCGCGCCCGTCACGAACGGGTTGGTCATCACGAACAGATAGGCGGAGGCCAGTTCCTCCGGCGTGGCGACCCGCTTTACGGGCAGCGCGGCGGAAACGCGCTCCATCGTCTCAACACGCTTCGCCGAACCGGGTTCTCCCCATTGCGACGTGTCGGTCACGCCGGGGCTGATCACATTGACGCGGCGTGGCGCCAATTCCTTCGCGAGATGCCTGCCGGTTGCGTCCACGGCCGCGTTGACCGAACCCTTGAGGACGCTACCGACGCCATATTTGCGCGACACCTGTCCCGACGTGAGCGTGATCGACGCTGACGGATCGAGATAGGGCAGAGCCAGGCGAACGGCGTGCAGCGCGCCGAACAGTTTGGTGGCGAAGGTCCGTTGCAGATGGTCGCTCGTCAGCGTTCCGAGCGGCGGTGCGCCCTGGCGAGACCAGGCCGTGTAGGCGATATGATGGATGTGGCCGATCTTAGAGAAAGCCGCCTCCATCGACGCTGCATCCGTCACATCGGCAACGATCCCCTGCGTCCCCTCGGGGGCGGTTGCCGAGCGGCTGAGCGCAAAAGTTCGCGCGCCAGCCTTCGCGGCGAGTTCGGCGACCGCCCAGCCGATCCCGGTGCTGCCGCCGATCACGACCACGTTCTGTCCTTCCAATGATGTGCTCACCGAGACCTCCTCCGGCCCGCGAGAGAGTGCGGCCGATCACAAACCATGCTCAGTAACCTGTTATATCGGTTACATTGCCATGCGCGATGTAACCTGTCAAACTAGTTTCATCGCAAACGCCACCCGCCCGACAGAGTTGATCATGCTTCCAGTGAGGTCTTCGGTTTCAGATCAGGAGGATACCCGTGACGGCTTCCGCTTTCGCGGCGGGCATCCGGCGCTCGACCTCACGGCCACGCTGACGGGCCGCCTAAAGGAGACGCAGCGCGACCTCCTCGCACGGCCGGAGGATGTCGTGTGCTGGCTCCGCGCCGCCGGGTTCGAATGCGGCGTTAGCGCGTCGGACGATCCTCTGTTGGATACCGCAAGACGGTTGCGGGAGGCGATCTACGCGATGGCCATGGGGCGCGTCACGGAACAAGCGCTGCCTGCGAGCGCCCGTGCGGCTCTCAACGAAATAGCCCGGCTGCCTGCGACGGCGCCCGAGATCGACTCTGATAACAGAGCACGATTGCGCGGCGAAGCCGATGCGTTGCTGGCCTTTGTCGCGCGCGAAGCCATTCTCCTGCTAGGCGGCGAAATGGCTGATCGGGTGCGCCAATGCGAGGGCGATGGATGCGCGATCCTCTTCCTCGACACGTCACGCTCCGGCGATCGTCGTTGGTGCTCGATGGCGGCGTGCGGAAATCGACACAAGGTCGCCGCTTTTCGCCAGCGCAAGCAGAAATCGCCGCGTCGCTCCTGATTCGTGACCACAGTTTGCTAGTTGTGGGGCCCGCCGCTTGTGTCGAGAATGACAGCTATCGGGCCGCGCGGTCGATGGCGTCTGTCAGCAGGCGGCACAGAGAACGCCGGTTCCACGCCCCGGCCACCAACGCTACGCCACACCACGATACACTTTGATGGCGGAGACGGAGGGATTCGAACCCTCGATACCGTATTCACAGTATGACGGTTTAGCAAACCGTTGGTTTCAGCCACTCACCCACGTCTCCGGCGCCGGCGGGGCGGTGGCGACCGCGCGGCGAGGCAAGGCCTATAGCCGGGCATCGGGGTCATGGCAACGGCTGGAGGCCGTCCTTTCGATGCCGATCGCGCGGCATGGCACGCTATGTCCGAAGGGATTGGCCAAGCATGTCGCCCGCGGGCGACATCCACGACTCGCCTTGGCAGGCCAACGGCACCAATACCCCGTGAACCAAGGCAGAACATCGTGGCGACCCTGTCCCAAAATGATCAACTCGTCCCGAGGGCCGTTCGATTCGTCGCGGCAGCAGGGAACCCGATTCGCCGCGCGGGGGCGCATCTGTTAGCGCCACCCCCATTCCAAAAAATTGAACATAAGAGCAATCGGGTGGCATCGCACAAGACAGTTCCCGGGGGGGCGCTTTCATTCTTGCAACGTCTCGCGCCGGAGCGCGAGATTTTCCTGCGGACCGGGGGCAAGGTCCGGTTCTTGCGGATCACGACCAGATTTCAACTGGTTGCGATCGGCTGCGCGGCGCTGGCCGTGCTGCTCTGGACGGGCGGAACGCTCGCCATGATCTGGAACCAGGCCGGCGTCGTCTTCGAGCGCACATTGCTCGCCAGGGAGCGCGCCGCCGTCTCCTCGCGCGAAGCCAATGTCCACGCCTATGAGCGCTCGGTCGATGCGATCGCGGACGATATCGAGGCGCGGCAGCGCGTGATCCAGCAGATGATGCAGGCCAATATCGGGCCGGCGCCGTCCGGCCAGGAGGCCGATGCCGTCGTGGGCCGCGAGCCGGCGAAAGGCGCGGCGACCCGCAAGCCGCTGAGCGATGCCTCGCCGGAGACCGAGCGCATGGAAGCGCTGCTGCATCGCCAGCGGCAGCTGGAGGCCGAGCTGTCGGCCGCGGCGCGGATGCGGCTGGCGCGTGTCGAGCAGGCGATTCGCAGCTTCGGCCTCAACCCCGCGCAATTGAACGCCGCGCAGGGCGGGCAGGGCGGTCCCTTCATCCCGGCCGCGCGCGCGGTCGCGACGCAGCCGGGCCTGCGCGAGCTGGCCGACCTGCTCGGCCGGCTTAACGCGATGGAGACGGTGCTGGCCGCCATCCCCTCGGGCCGGCCGACCGACGCGCCGATGGAGACGAGCTCCTACGGCTATCGGCGCGATCCGTTCAATGGCGAGCTGGCCTTTCATTCGGGCATCGATTTCCCGGGCCGCTACGGCCAGACGATCCTCGCGGCGGCGCCCGGCCGGGTGAGCTATGTCGGCCCGCGCTCGGGCTATGGCCAGGTGGTCGAGGTCGAGCATGGCCGCGGCATCATGACGCGCTATGCGCATCTCTCCGGCTATGGCGTGCGCGTCGGCCAGCAGGTCCGGCGCGGCGAGGCGATCGCGCGCATGGGCTCGACCGGCCGCTCGACCGGCACGCACCTGCATTTCGAAGTGCGCGTCAACGGCGCGGCGGTCAATCCGCGCCCCTTTCTGGAGGCCCGTGAGGATGTTCTCGAAATCCAGCAACTCGCCAAGAGGCGCCTCGCCGGCAGCGGCCACCGGGGCTAGGAACACACCTTTCTCGATCATCGGCGGCGATATCGTCATCACCGGCGATATCGAGGCGAGCGTCGATCTGCATATCGACGGCAAGGTCGAGGGCGATATCAGCTGCGCGGCGCTGGTGCAGGGGCCGGACAGCAGCATCAGGGGCAATGTCCGCGCCCGCAACGCCCGGATCGGCGGGCTGGTGGAGGGCTCGATCACGGCCGAGGAGCTGATCGTCGAAGCGACGGCGCGGATCACCGGCGATGTCGGCTATGACGTCATCAGCATCGCGACCGGCGGCCAGGTCGATGGTCGGATGAGCCATCTGGCCGGCGGTCGTGCGGCGGACCTCAAGCTGGTCAAGAGCGAGGCGAGCTAGGCCTCAGCCGAACCGCTCCCAGGCCGATTGCCGGCTGGTCCCGAGCTGCTCGGCGATCCGCGCCCAGCTGATCTCGCGGGCGCGCAGCACATCGACGACATCGCCGAGATGGCGGCGATGCGCCTCGCATGTGGCGTTGAGCGGGCCCAGCACCTCCAGCAGCCGTTCCGTGGGCCAGCTTGCCGGCTGGAAGTCCCGGGGCAGGGCGGTCTCGCCGTCCATGAACAGCCGGCACGCCTCGACGCAGCCGTCGCAGATGGTGATGCCGCCGGGCCCGGCGGCCAGCTTGGCGACGGCCTGTTCGGACTTTCCGCAGAAAGAGCAGCAGAGGCGCTTGGCCATGAGGAATCTCCTTGTCAGGGATTTCCTGACTGTAAGGGATATCCTGACATCCCGCAAGGAGGCTTGCGACGCCCGGGCGATCCGGTTTCAGACATCCAACCCCCACACCGTTCGGGCTGAGCTTGTCGAAGCCCTGTCCTTTTTCCTGAAAAGAAAGAAAAGCCCTCTTCGCCTGGCCCGGCTTCATGAACGGCGGCGCGCAGACCGGGCGGCTTGCGGCGCAGGCGATCATCGACAGATTATAGGTCAGGTGCTTGGAATGGGCCCACCATGTGCTCCTGCGAAAGCAGGAGCCCAGGGCGCAATGGCAGTGCCTCGCCGCTTTGGCCCCTGCCTTCGCAGAGCACTGATCCCATCCGATTCCGGGGTTCAGGCGGCGCGGGTTCCAGGATAGCCGCGCGACACGAACAGCGGGCGCATCGGCGTCTCGGCGACGCGCGAGAGCGGCAGGGCCGTATCGCAGCGCGCGCATTGCGCCATCACGCGGCCCACGAGCCATTGGGTGCCCGCGCAGCCGGGGCAATGATTGATCATGCCGGGATGATAATGGACCGCATAGGATTGGATCGGCCCCGCAAGGTAGCCGATCGGCCTGTGTGACGAAAATCTGTTCGCGCTGAGCTGATATGTCATGGTGCCTTCCCTTCGGGCCTGAGAACGCACGGTCGCCTTCACGGTTCCCCGCAATGTCGGCACGCTTCCCCGCATGCAGTGGATCGTCCCCGATCGGGACACCATGTTGACAGGCAGAGAATTTCATATAATTATGATATCGTAATTTATGGAGGATTCGACATGTCCGCCACGCCTGAAAGCACCGATCGCCAGCCCCGGGGCCTGACCGCCTCGCACGAGCAGCCCGCCACCACGACCAGCGGCTATCCGTTGCTGCTGCTCCTGCTGCTGGCGGCGCTCGTCATTGCCTATGCGGCCACCGCCCTGTCGGACTCGCTGGTGTTCGGGACGCTGCTCATCGTAGCCGCCTCGATCCTGGTCCTCTTCCTCGTCTGCGGCTTCTACCTGCTCTCGCCCAACGAGGCGGCGGCGATCCAGCTGTTCGGCGCCTACAAGGGCACCGACCGCAGCACAGGTCTGCGCTGGACGCTGCCCTGGCTCACTCGCAAGAAAATCTCGGTGCGCATCCACAATGTCACGTCCGACACGGTGAAGGTGAACGACCTGCGCGGCAACCCGATCGAGGTCGCCACCAATGTCGTGTGGCGCGTGACCGATACGGCGCGGGCGCTGTTCGACGTGGAGAATTATCAGGAGTTCGTCGATATCCAGATCGAGAGCGCGGTGCGCGTCATCGCCTCGCGCTACCCCTATGACGATATCGAGCATCATGAGGTGACGCTGCGCGGCGATGCTGCGGAAGTCAGCGAGCAGCTGGAGATCCAGCTGCAGGACCGGGTCGAGCGCGCCGGCGTCACCATCGATGAATGCCGTCTCACCCACCTCGCCTATGCGCCGGAGATCGCCCAGGCGATGCTGCGCCGCCAGCAGGCCGAGGCGGTGATCGCCGCGCGGCAGAAGCTGGTGCAGGGCGCGGTCGGCATGGTCGAGATGGCGCTGGAGCATCTCTCGGCGAAGAATGTCGTGGAGCTGGATGACGAGCGCAAGGCGGCGATGGTCTCCAACCTGATGGTCGTGCTCTGCTCCGAGCGGGACACGCAGCCGGTGGTGAACACGGGCTCGCTCTATCAATAGGTGTAACAGTTGTGACCGAGCCGCCCAGGAAGGCCTTCGCGCTCCGCGTCGACCCGGCCCTCTACGACGCGCTGCAGCGCTGCGCGGCGGGGGAGCTGCGCAGCGTCAACGCGCAGATCGAGCTGATGCTGCGCGAGGGGCTGGCCCGGCGCGGCGTCCGGCTCGATCCGCCGCAGCCGCGCAAGCGCGGACGGCCGCCGAAGGAGGAAGACTGATGAGCCTCGCGATCGCCCTTGCCCTGCTGAGTACCGACGCACCGCCCGTGCCCGCCGGGCCGCCTGAAGAGATCACCGCTCCCGGCCCGCTGGGCGCGCTTCACGGCGCGCTGATCCCGCCCGCCTCGGGGCGGCCGCTGCTGCTCATCCTGCCCGGCTCCGGTCCGACCGACCGCGACGGCAACAATGCGCATGGGATTCGCGCCGGTACCTATCGGCTGCTCGCGGAGGCGCTCGCCGACCGGGGCATCGGCACGGCGCGGATCGACAAGCGCGGCCTCGCCGCCAGCGGTGGCGCGGTGGCGGACGGCAATGCGGTTACCATCGCCGACTACGTGACTGACACGCGCAGCTGGATCGCCAGCTTGCATACGCGGACGGGTCTCTCCTGCATCTGGCTTGCGGGCCACAGTGAGGGCGGTCTGGTCGCGCTTGCCGCCGCGCAGCAGCCCGAGGGCATTTGCGGCCTCGTCCTCATCGCCACGCCAGGCCGGCCGCTCGGCGTCATCTTGCGCGAGCAGCTGCGTGCCAATCCGGCCAATGCGCCGCTGCTGCCCGACGCCATGGCCGCGATCGACCGGCTGGAGGCGGGCGAGCCAGTCGATGTCTCGACCTTCCATCCGGCGCTTCAGCAACTCTTCGCCCCGCAGGTGCAGGGCTTCCTGATCGACGCCATGGCGCATGACCCTGCCGCGCTCGCCGCGAAGGTCGCGCTGCCCATCCTCATCGTGCAGGGTGAGGCCGATCTGCAAGTGGGCCTGGCTGACGCGCAGGCGCTGCACGCGGCCCGGCCGGGGGTCGAGCTCGTCCTTCTTCCGGGGATCAATCATGTGCTGAAGGTCGTGGCGGCCGATGACCGCGCGGCCAATCTCGCGGCCTATGCCGATCCCGCATTGCCGATCGCGCCAGCCGTCGCGGACGCAATTGCCGATTTCATCTCCCCAAAGGAGTAACCGATGATCCACAAATTCCTCGAACCTGGCGACTGGTTCGCGCCCAAGCGCTACGGCTATGGCGCGACGATGCCGATCGCCTGGCAGGGCTGGGTCCTCTGCCTGGCCTACGGCCTTGCCGTCACGGGCATCGCGCTGCGCCTCGGGGACGGCACGGCGCCGCACAAGGCACTGGCGATCGTCGCCATCCTCGCCCTGACCGGCCTGTTCGTCCTCATCGTCAAGCGCCGCACGCGCGGCGGCTGGCGCTGGCGCTGGGGTGAGCGGGACTGAGGTGGATCGGTCAGCGCGGGTCTTTCGCCCGTCATGCCGTGGGCCTATAAGGCCGCGCTGATGATCCGGAGTCTCCGTCATGTCCGAGCATAATCCCGGCCTGCGCCCGTGGCGCGACATCGCGCGGCGCGAATGCCGGCAGATCATGGTCGGCAATGTGCCGGTGGGCGGCGGCGCGCCGATCACGGTGCAGACCATGACCAATACGCCCACGTCCGACGCGCGCGCCACGATCGACCAGATTCGCCGCTGCGAGGAAGCAGGGGTGGACCTGATCCGCGTCTCCTGCCCGGACGTGGAAAGCACCGTCGCGCTGAAGCAGATCGTCCGCGCCGCGCGCGTGCCGATCATCGCGGACATCCATTTCCACTATAAGCGCGCGCTGGAAGCCGCCGATGCGGGCGCGGCGTGCCTGCGCATCAATCCGGGCAATATCGGCTCGGAGGCGCGCGTTCGGGAAGTGGTCGAGGCCGCCAAGGCCAATGGCTGCTCGATGAGGATCGGCGTCAATGCCGGCTCCCTCGAGAAGGACTTGCTGGAGAAATATGGCGAGCCTTGCCCCGAGGCGCTGGTCGAGAGCGCGCTCGACCATATCAGGCTGCTGCAGGATCAGGATTTCCACGAATATAAAGTCGCGGTGAAGGCGAGCGACGTGTTCCTCGCGGTCGCCGCCTATATGCAGCTCGCCGAAGCCGTCGACTGCCCGCTGCATCTCGGCATCACCGAGGCGGGCGGGCTCATCGGCGGCACGGTCAAGTCCGCGATCGGCATCGGCAACCTGCTCTGGGCCGGCATCGGCGACACGATCCGCGTCTCCCTCTCCGCCGAGCCGGAGGAGGAAGTGCGCGTCGGCTACGAGATACTGAAATCGCTCGGCATCCGCACCCGCGGCGTGCGCGTCGTCTCCTGCCCCAGCTGCGCGCGGCAGGGCTTCGACGTGATCCGCACCGTCGAGGCGCTGGAGGCGCGGCTCCAGCACATCAACACGCCCATCTCCCTCTCGGTGCTCGGCTGCGTGGTGAACGGCCCCGGCGAGGCGCGCGAGACCGACATCGGCATCACCGGCGGCGGCCAGGGCAAGCATATGGTCTATCTCTCCGGCGTCACGGATCACCATATCCAGGACGCGGAGATGATCGACCATATCGTGCGGCTGGTCGAGATGAAGGCCGCCGAGATCGAGGCCGCGAATGCCGAGGCCGAGCAAAGCGACGCCGGCAAGGCGACCGCCGTGGCGGCGGAATAAGGCGGTTAGAGCAACGTGCTTATATAAGAATCGTTCGCCCTGAGCTTGTCGGGGCGCTCAGAAATAGATGTCCACATAGTCGGTGAGCCCGTCGCAGACTTCCATTTGCTGGAGACGCCAATATTTGCGGTTCTGCGTGATGCGGAACGTCATCTCGCCTTCGCGATGGCAGGCGCGCCCGATGTCCGGCGTGTCGATGATATCGATGCGGCCGACAAAGGTGAAAAAGTCGCGGCCGATCCGGCTCACGACGCCGTCCAACTCCAGCCGGCCCTGTCCATCGGCGGCTGTCTGGCTGCCCTGCAGCCTGAGCAGGTTGGATGAATAATCGGCCGTGACGGGGCCGCGCCTGTCCCAGCTGATCCACTGGAGCGTGATGCCGCTGTTGCCGAGCAGCCGCTCGAACGCCGCGCGATCCTGGATCTGCGTCTCCTCGGGCGCGACCGCTTTCCCGGACGGTTCGGACGTCTGCGCCTGCCCGGTCGCCGGCATGAGGGCGATCAGCGGGATGATGAGCATCTTCATGAATTTCACGGCATTCTCCGTCATTGCCCCAGCCTCCGCCTATCATCCGCCGCGGCTTTCGCCAACGGATGTCCGGCACCGCACGAAAATGCGCGGGGCCCCGCACAGGGCCGTTCCGCGCCGTCTGAAAAGCCTCTAGAGCAGCCGCCATGCCACCCGCGTCCACCACCTCACCAGCCACCGCCTTTGCCGTCGCCTGCCTCGGCATCATGGTCTTCTCGGCGATGGATGCGGTGATGAAGCATCTCTCGATCGCGCTCGGCGCCTATAATGCGCTGCTCTGGCGGACGGTGGTGGGCGTCGCGCTGATCGCGCCTTTCTATCTCGCCCAGGCGCGCCGCTTGCCCGACCGCAAGACGCTCATCCTGCATCTTGCCCGCAGCCTGACCGCTGCCGCATCGGTGCTGCTGTTCTTCTGGGGACTGGTGCGCACGCCGCTGGCGCAGGGCATCGCGCTTTCCTTCATCGCGCCGCTCATCGCGCTCGGCCTGGCCGCGCTGTTCCTCAAGGAGAAGGTCGGCCGGCGCGCGGTCGGCGGCTCGCTCGCCGCCTTCGCCGGGGTGCTGGTCATCCTCGCTTTCCAGACCGGCCCGGCGCGCACTCACGCCAGCTTCGAGGGCGCCGTCTCCATCCTGGTCGCGGCGGTGCTCTATGCGGTCAATCTGGTGATCGCCCGCCGTCAGTCGCTCGCCGCCGGGCCGATCGAGGTGGCCTTCTACTTCAACCTGATCGCCGCCGGCTTCTTCGGCTGCGCCGCGCCCTGGCTGGCGCATATGCCGGCACGCGAGCACTGGCCGATGATCCTGCTCGCCTCGGTGGTCGGCACCAGCGCGATCATCCTGCTTGCCTGGGCCTATGCCCGCGCCGAGACGCAGCAGCTCGTCGCGGTCGAATATACCGCCTTCATCTGGGCGGCGCTGCTGGGCTGGTGGGTGTTCGGCGAGCGGGTCTCGCCGGCGACGGGCGCCGGCGCCGCCCTGATCGTCGCGGGCTGCCTGTGGGCCTCGCGCCAGCGCCAGACTCGAACCGCCGAACCGGAGGCCTTCGCATGACTGTCACCATCCGTCCCGCGACTCCGGCCGACATCGACCTGATCCACGGCTTCATCACCGCGCTGGCCGACTATGAGCATCTTTCGCACGCGGTCCGCGCCGATCGGGAGATGCTGGCGCGCCATCTCTTCGGTCTGCGGCCGATGGCGGAAGTACTGATCGCGCAGATGGACGGCGCGCCGGTCGGCTTCGCGCTGTTCTTCCACAATTTCTCGACCTTCGAGGGGCGTCCGGGCCTCTATCTGGAGGATCTCTATGTCGTGCCCGAAGCACGCGGCCATGGCGCGGGCAAGGCGCTGCTGGCAGCGCTTGCCCGCCTGGCGCTGGAGCGGGACTGCGCGCGGCTGGAATGGGCCGTGCTCGACTGGAACAGCCCCGCCATCGACTTCTACCGCGCCCTCGGTGCCCGCGCGATGGACGACTGGACAGTGAACCGGCTCGACGGCGCGGCTCTGGCGGCGCTTGCGGGAGGCTGAGGGCCTGATCCACCGGGCATCCGGCTTCCGGCTTTCGCGAGAATGGAAGGGGCGTCTGGCGCGAGCCTGTAACCATCCTTCCAGCATGCTGAAAACAGGGACTCTTGACGGCGAGTCCGCGAAAGAGGATTGTGCCGCACCGGAACATTTCGGGCACGGCGCCCTGCGTCGCCGCGCGCCCGACACAGGGAGACACCGGGCACATGGCAAGCCGGGCAAGCGTCAATCGCAGTCCTGAATGGCAGGCGATGCTCCGCCGCAGCCTCATCCGCATCGGCACATTGCTGGGCTCGGCGGGGCTTTACCTGCTCGCCCTGTTCCTGCTGCTCGCGCTGCTGAGCTACAAGGTCGCGGACGGCGCGCTGAACACCGCGGCCGGCGATGCGGTCGGCAACCTCATGGGCCATGCCGGCGCCTGGGCAGCCGATATCCTCTACACCTTCGCCGGCCTGCCCGCCTTCCTGCTGCTGCCGCTGATCCTGGTCAGCGCCCGCCGCCTCTGGGCGGATCAGGACATGGCCGGCTGGCAGGGACAGGTCGCCAAGTGTCTGATCGGCATCCTGCTTGTCGGCACCGGGCTCTGGCTGCTCCAGCCCGAGCCGCTGGTCGGCCTGCCCGCCCGCTGGGGCGGCGCGCCCGGCTTCCTCGCTGCGCGCGGCCTCACTTTCCTCACCGCCAAGCTCGGCTCGCCGACGGACGTGATCCTGCAATGGCTGCTGCTGGCGGTCGCGCTCGCCGGCGGCCTGTGGCTGTGGGTGCGCAGCCTGGCGCTGGAAAAGCCGCTCTGGCACCTCGCCCGCCCCGCCATGCCGATGCTGCCGGGCCTCGACCTCTCGCGCTTCCTGCCGTTCCGGCGCGGCCATGATGCGCCCGGCGACGGCGAAGCGGCCGAGCCGCGGATGCCGCGCGAACCGCGCCCCGCCGTGGAGATGGTGGAGCGCCCGCCCATCTCGATCCAGTCGCCCAACAGCAACGCCGTCACCAAGGCGCTGGTGCCGGTCTCCAATCAGAACGACCTGTTCGGCAATGGTGCGCTGCCCCCGCCCGATCTGCTGACGCCGGCGCCGGAGCATAACGGCAACAAGATCGACCGGCCGAGCCTGGAGCGCAATGCCCGCCTGCTGGAAAGCGTGCTGGACGATTTCCAGGTGAAGGGCGCGATCACCGAGGTGCGGCCGGGCCCGGTCGTCACCATGTACGAGCTGGAGCCCGCACCCGGCATCAAGGCGAGCCGGGTCATCGGGCTGGCCGACGATATCGCCCGCAACATGTCCGCCCGCACCGCGCGCGTCGCGACCGTGCCGGGCCGCTCGGTGCTGGGCATCGAGCTGCCGAACATGGACCGCGAGTCCGTGGTGCTGCACCAGCTCATCACCAGCCAGCAGTTCGCCGACCAGAAATCGGGCCTGCCGATCATCCTGGGCAAGAACATCTTCGGCGAGCCGGTGATCGCCGATCTCGCCGGCATGCCGCATCTGCTCGTCGCCGGCACCACCGGCTCGGGCAAGTCGGTCGGCCTCAACTGCATGATCCTCTCGCTGCTCTACCGGCTGACGCCCGACGAGCTGCGCCTCATCCTGATCGATCCCAAGATGCTGGAGCTCAGCATCTACGACAATATCCCGCACCTCCTCTCGCCGGTCGTCACCGAGCCGGCCAAGGCGATCCGCGCGCTCAAATGGGCGGTCGAGCAGATGGAGGATCGCTATCGGATGATGATGCTGATCGGCGTGCGCAATCTCGCCGGCTATAATGAGAAGGTGCGCGCCGCGCTCGCCAAGGGCAAGTCGCTGGGCCGGCGCGTGCAGATCGGCTTCGACGAGACGACCCGCCAGCCGATCTACGAGGAGGAGCAGCTCGACTGCCAGCCGCTGCCGCAGATCGTGGTGGTGGTGGACGAGCTGGCCGATCTCATGATGACGGCGGGCAAGGAAGTGGAGGTCCTCATCCAGCGGCTGGCGCAGAAGGCGCGCGCGGCGGGCATCCACCTCATCCTCGCCACGCAGCGCCCCTCGGTCGACGTCATCACCGGCGTCATCAAGGCCAATCTGCCGACGCGCATCAGCTTCTCGGTCACGTCCAAGATCGACAGCCGCACCATCCTGGGCGAGCAGGGCGCCGAGCAGCTGCTGGGCAAGGGCGACATGCTCTACATGTCGCCCGGCAAGGGCCTGCTGCGCGTGCACGGTCCCTTCGTCAGCGACGACGAGGTGCGCGCGGTGGCGGACCATTGGCGCGCCAAGGGCCAGCCGGACTATATCGCCGCCGTCACCGAGGAGCCGGAGGACGGCGGCTTCGCGCTCGACGGCGTGGACGTGAGCGATGACAGTCCGGACGCCAAGCTCTACCGCAAGGCCTGCCAGCTGGTGTTCGAGAACCAGAAGGCCTCAACCAGCTGGCTGCAACGCCAGCTCCGCATCGGCTACAACAGCGCCGCCCGCCTCATCGAGCGGATGGAGGAGGAAGGCCTGGTCGGCGCCCCCAACCATGTCGGCCGCCGCGAAGTGCTGCGCGACGAGAATGGGAATCCGAAATAGGGGCGGTGATCTCGCCGGGCGTTCAGGGACCATTCGCGCGAACGCCGGAATCCGGGAGCTGGCGAGGGCGGTCGCGGGAACCGACGTCAGGGCCTTCGAGACGGTTCAGTGGACATTCAAAGCCGCGCCTCTATGGCGGAGCGCATGATGAAGATCCCCTTCCGCTTCACGCGCCGCCTGCTGGCCGGCGCTGCCCTTGCGCTGCCGTTCGCGGCGCCCGCCCTGCTTCCGGCCGCGCCGGCTATCGCCCAGACGGCCCAGGGCGACCTTGCCGCGGTGGATCGCGCCGTCCGCGCGATCCGGTCGCTGCAGGCCAATTTCACCCAGACCGATCGCGCCGGGCAGGTCTCGTCCGGCCGCCTGCTGCTCAAGCAGCCCGGCCATATCCGCTTCGACTATGGCGAAGGCTCGGACCTGCTCATCGTGGCGGACGGCCGCTCGCTCTACATGATCGATTATCAGGTCGCCCAGGTGCAGCGCTGGCCGATCCGCAATTCCCCGCTCGGCGCGCTGCTCGATCCCTCGCGCGACATCACGCGCTACGGCAGGCTGGTCGAGACCGGCGAGGATAATGTCCTCTCCGTCGAGGTGCGCGATCCGGAGCATCCGGAATATGGCGTCATCAACCTCATCTTCCTGCGCAAGCCCGGTGCGCCGGCCGGCCTGGAGCTTTATGGCTGGGTCGCCAAGGACGCGCAGGGCAACCGCACAACCATCCGCCTCACCAATCTCGTCTATGACCGGCCGATCGCCGACAGCGCCTTCCGCTGGCGCGATCCGCGCCCCAACCAGCGGCCCGGCGCGCGGTGAAACGAGACCCCTGCGCGATGATTAAAAATCTGACATGGTTCATTCATCCGCCGCTCATCTGAGCAGCCCTATCTAGGCTTCGTGGCGTCGGGACAGACCCGGGATTTCCCCCCTGTTGCCCGGCGAAACCCACGCCACAAGCGTGCTTTCAGACGCTATCGAGACCCCCGTTCCACGCCCCCCGGAGCGGGGGTTTTCGTATCCGGCGCGGCAGGCGACCTGCTCGCCCGAGGCGAAAATTTCTGCCCATGAACGCTTGGGTTCGCGCACGGACGCGTCTAGGGACTTGCGCCATGCCCACCAGAACCAAGCCCGATACGCTCAAGATCGCTTCCTGGAACATCAACAGCGTGCGTGCCCGCACCGAGATCGTCGAGCGCTTCCTCACCGAGCATCAGCCGGACATCCTCTGCCTGCAGGAAACCAAGGTCGTGAACGACACCTTCCCCGAGGGTCTGTTCCGCCGCCTCGGCTATAATCATCTCGTGCTCAACGGCCAGCGCATGCACCATGGCGTGGCGATCATCAGCAAGCTGCCGATGCGCGACGAGGAGCGGCAGGACTGGCAGGGCAATGGCGAGGCCCGCCATATCGGCGTGCGGCTGGACAACGGCCTGCGCATCGAGAATGTCTACATCCCCGCCGGCGGCGACGAGCCGGACCGCACGATCAATCCCAAGTTCGGCCAGAAGCTCGATTTCCTCCAGCGCATGATCGACTGGTCCGGCCGGCTCGACGGCTCGACCCTGCTGCTCGGCGACTTCAACGTGGCGCCGCTCGAATGCGATGTGTGGAGCCACAAGCAGCTGCTCAACGTCGTCAGCCACACGCCGGTCGAGGTCGATCTGCTGACCGCGCTGCAGGGCAGCCACAACTGGGTCGATCTCGGCCGCCGCTTCGTGCCCGCGCCCGAGCGGCTCTACACCTGGTGGAGCTATCGCGCGCTGGACTGGGCCAAGTCCGATCGCGGGCGCCGGCTCGACCATATGTGGATGAGCCCGGACGTGGCGGCCGCCGCGATCGGCCATGAGGTCGTCGAAGGCGCGCGCAGCTGGGTCCGCCCATCCGACCATGCGCCGCTCATCACCGAGTTCGCCTTCTGATGGACCCGCGCGCGGCCGCCCGCGCGATCGACGCGCTGCGCCGCGGCTGGCCGATCCGCCTTGCCGGAGCGGACGGCGCGCTCGCATTGCTGCCGGTCGAAGGCGCGACGCCGCAGAGCCTCGCCACCTTCGATCCGGCGAACAGGGCCCCGCTGCTCATCTCGGCCGCGCGCGGCGCGACGCTCAAGCTCGCCAACCAGCGCGAGGCGGCCGATCCGCGCTCGCCGGTCCTGATCGCGCGTGAACGCTGGATCGCGACCGCGGCCGACATGATGGCCGTCGCTGATCCGGTCGGCGACCTGATGACGCCTCTCAAGGGCCCGTTCCGCGCCTTGCCGATCGAGTCCGGCGAGGCGGCGGGCGCGGCGCTGGAGCTGGCGCGGCTGGCGGGCCTGCTGCCGGCCTATCTGGTGGGCGCGGGCGACGCGCCGGCCGAGGCCGCGCTGACCGTCGCGGACGTGGCGGCCTTTGCCGACCCGAAGCGGCTCGCCATCGCCGCCCGGGCGCGGCTGCCCATCGCGGACAAGGTCGAGACGGAGATCGTCGCCTTCCGCAGCCCGGAGGATGCGCGCGAGCATGTCGCGCTCGTCCTCGGCCACCGGGACGACAGCCTCCCGGTGGTGCGGCTGCACAGCGAATGCCTGACCGGCGATGTGCTGGGCAGCCTCAAATGCGATTGCGGGCCGCAGCTCCACGCCGCCCTGCACGAGATCGCCGAGGCGCGCTGGGGCATCCTGCTCTATCTGCGCCAGGAAGGGCGCGGCATCGGCCTCATCAACAAGCTGCGCGCCTATCAGTTGCAGGACCAGGGCTTCGACACGGTCGACGCCAATGTGCGGCTGGGCTTCGCCATCGACGCGCGCGATTTCGGCGTGGCAGCGCGGATGCTCGATCTGCTTGGCGTGCGCGGCGTGCGACTGCTCACCAACAATCCCGCCAAGGTCGCGGGGCTGGAGGCGGAGGGCATCCGGGTCGCCGAACGACTGCCGCTGGCGCTGCCGAGCAATCCCTTCAACGAGCGCTATCTTGCCACCAAGCGCGACCGTACCGGGCACGATCTGTGATCGAGGTCGATGGCGCGGCGGGGCGCCTGCGCATCGGCGACTGGTCCTGCCCCTGCGTGATCGGCAAGGGCGGCCTGATCGCCGCGGCGGACAAGCGCGAAGGCGACGGCACCACGCCGATCGGCGACTGGCCCGTCCGTGCCGCCCTGCTGCGCCCCGGCCGGATCGGCCGCGACCACGCGCCCGCCATCCCCTGGCGCTGGACGCGCGGGAATGACGGCTGGTGCGATGACCCCGCCGACCCGGCCTATAACCGCCCCGTCCGCCTGCCGCGCGCGACGAGCCATGAGCAGCTGCAGCGCGCCGACCAGGCCTATGACGTCGTCATCATACTCGGCCACAATGACGCGCCGCCCGTGCCCGGCATGGGCAGCGCGATCTTCCTGCATCAGTGGGTGATCGGCGAGGAGGGCGCGCCCAAACCGACCGAAGGGTGCGTGGCGGTGGCGCCGGAGAATATGCGTGCGGTGCTGGGGATGCTGCGGCCGGGCATGATGATGCAGATCAGATAGCAAGACCCCGTTCGCCCTGAGCGAAGTCGAAGGGCCAGGCTGCGCTTGTCGAAGCCTCTGCCTCGCCTCCGCTTGAGGGCCATTCCACCTTACTCCGCCGCATCCTCCAGCTTGGGCACGCCCGCTTCCGGGTTCATCCGCTCCGCCGCCTGGCGCGCCCACATCTGCGCGTAGGTGCCGCCCTGCGCCAGCAGCGCCGCGTGGCTGCCCTGCTCGATCACGCGGCCGTCCTCCAGCACGATGATATTGTCGGCATGGACGATGGTCGACAGCCGATGCGCCACGATGATCGTCGTGCGGCGCGCGGCGATATTGTCCAGCACGCCCTGGATCGCCGCCTCGGTGCGGCTGTCGAGCGCGCTGGTGGCTTCGTCGAGGATGAGGATCGGCGGGTCCTTGACCAGCGTGCGGGCGATGGCGACGCGCTGCTTCTCGCCGCCCGAGAGCTTCAGCCCGCGCTCGCCGACGCGGGTCTCGTAGCCGAGCGGCTGGGTCGCGATGAACCGGTCGATGGCCGCGCCTTTCGCGGCCGTCTCGATCTCGGCCTGGGTGGCGCCTTCCCGGCCGTAGCCGATATTGTAGCCGATCGTCTCGTTGAACAGCACCATGTCCTGCGGCACGATGCCGATCGCGGCGCGCAGCGAGGCCTGCTGGACGGCGGCGATATCCTGCCCGTCGATCAGGATGCGCCCGCCCTGGATATCGTAGAAGCGGTAGAGCAGCCGGGCGATGGTCGATTTGCCCGCGCCGGAATGGCCGACGATCGCCAGCGTCGTGCCGGCGGGCACGGTGAAGCTCACATCCTTGAGGATGGTGCGCGCCTCGGGCTCATAGCCGAACACGACATGCTCGAAGCGCACTTCGCCCGCCGTCACCGCCAGCGGCAGCGCGCCGGGCCGGTCGACGACCTCCGTCTCGGTGTCGATCAGCTTGAACATCGCCTCCATGTCGATGAGGCCCTGACGGATCGTGCGATAGACCATGCCGAGGAAGTCGAGTGGGCGGAACAGCTGCATGAGCAGCGAATTGACCAGCACGACATCGCCCGGCGTGAACCGGCCGTGGCTCCAGCCCCACACCGTATAGGCCATGGCCCCGCCCATCATCAGGTTGGTGATGAGGGCCTGGCCGATGTTGAGCATGGCGAGGCTGTTGTTGCTCTTGGTCGCCGCGTCCATGTAACGGCGCTGCGCCTGGCTGTAGCGCGCCGCCTCGCGCTCCTCGGCGCTGAAATATTTGACCGTCTCGAAGTTCAGCAGGCTGTCCACCGCGTGCGCCATGGCGCCGGTGTCGAGATCGACCATGGTGCGGCGCAGATGGTTGCGCCATTCGGTGACGGCCTGGGTGAACCAGATGTAGATCGCCACCATCACCAGCGTCGCCACCACCAGGCCGGTGCCGAACTTGAGCTGGAAGATGATGCAGACCGCCGCCAGCTCGATGACGGTGGGCGCGATGTTGAACAGCAGGAAGTTCAGCATCGTCTCGATGGTCGTGGTGCCGCGCTCGACGACGCGCGTCACCGCGCCGGTCTTGCGATTGAGGTGGAAGCGCAGCGAGAGATTGTGGAGATGCCGCAGCAGCTGCTCGGACAGCAGCCGCTGCGCATTGCGCCCGACCCGCTCGAAGGCGACATTGCGCAGATTGTCCGACAGGACGCCGGCGAAGCGCGCGCCGGCATAGGCGAGCACCAGCGCCAGCGCGAGGCTGATCTGCTCCCGCATCTGGGGGTTCATGCCATCGATGATGCCCTTGTAGGCGAAGGGCATGACCAGGGTGATGGCCTTGCCCGCCAGCACCAGCAGGAGCGCGGCGATGATCCGCGCCTTGAGCCGGGGTTCGTCGGCCGGCCAGAGATAGGGCAGGAAGCGCCGCAGCGTCTTCCAGCCGGATTGGGGCTGCTCCGCCGCCGCTGCATCCTTCATTGCCATGAGGCGCCAGTTAGGTGCGACCGGCCGCCTTTCCAATAGCGCCGGCGCCACAGGGCCGGCTCGAATGCACGAACCGGCCCCGGCGGAACGGGCGGCGTCAGCTCTCGGCGGGCATGGTGATCGAGACCGTCGAGACGAAGCCGGACGAGACGTTGCCGCCGACCGTGAGGGTGCGCGCGCTATTCTCCTCGGTCGAATCGTCCCCGAACACGGGGTCGTCGTCGATGCTCACATCCGCGAAATTCGTGGCCGAATCCGGATAGGTGTCGGTATCCGCATAGGCCGCGTTGCAGAGGTCCGCGGGCACGATCAGCTGCGTGGTGAGATCGGCCGCGCTGCCTCGTGTCGCCGAGAAGAGGTCGGGGAAGACCTCGACATAGATATGGGGATAGCGATCCTCCAGGCAGCCCGGCACGATCGTGACGAACTTGACCTCGCCATCCGCGTTCGTCACCCCGATACCGCGCAGATAGCTCTCCTCCGGAGCGGTGTAGAGCGAGAACAGGCCCTGCGCGTCGGCCTGCCAGACATAGACGGCCCGGCCGGAGAGCGGCGCGCAGTCCGCTTCCGCCAGGATCGTGATGGTGAGCGTGAGCTGCACGCCCTCCGCGACCGTGGTGGTGTCGATGAAGCTCGCGCGAATATCCTCGCGCTGCACGCCCGCGACATTCAGCACATTGCTGGTCGATCCCTCGGCGGTGTTGGTGCCGTCGGCCGGATAGGGCCCGCTCGTCTCGGGCGGCGTCGGCACGCAGAGCGGCTCCGGCCCGGGCGGTGTCGGCGTGGGCGGGGGGACAGGGGTCGGCGTGGGGGTCGGTGTCGGCGGCACGGTGACCGTCCCGTCACCATCATCGTCGCCGCACGCCGTCAGCAGCGCGAACAGGCCCGCGCCGCCCATCCATTCCAGGGCGCGCCGCCGATGAATCGGTCCGAAAGCCAGCCGTTGCGGCTGGTCATGCAGCTGGTTTTCAGGATTATGGTCGGTCCCGTTCATCGCAAACTCTCCCAAATTGCGTTCCGTGCAGTTCAACTCGGTTCGTCGCAAAATGTTCCCGAATCGCGAGGAAACGTGTCTTTTCAAGCAGATCAGGCACGCGCGCTGAACACGCTCCAGCCCGTCGCCTGCGCCAGCCGTTCCAGCGCCAGCGAGCCCAGCCGGGAATTGCCGGCGCCGTTGAGCCCCGGCGACCAGACCGCGATGCTGGCGATGCCCGGCACGATGGCGAGGATGCCGCCGCCCACGCCGGACTTGGCCGGGATGCCGACCCGGAAGGCGAAATCGCCGCTGGCGTCATATTGGCCGCAAGTGAGCATCAGCGCGTTGATGCGCCGCGCGCGCCGTGCCGAGACGACCCGGCCGCCGCCCGGATGCTGGCCGTCCAGCATCAGGAAGCGGCCGGCATGCGCCAGTTGCAGGCAGTTCATGGCGATGGCGCACTGGTGGAAATAGACGCCCGTCACCAGCTCGACGGGATGATGGATGTTGCCGAAGGCACGCATGTAATTGGCGAGCGCGATGTTGCGGAAGCCGGTCTCCTGCTCGCCGCGCGCGATCGCGTCGTCCACGATGATGGTCTCGTCGTCGGCCAGGAAGCGGATGAAGCGGATCAGCTCGCCGATCGCCTCGCGCGGCATATGGCCGGAAAGATTGACGTCCGCGACCACGATGGCGCCGGCATTGATGAACGGGTTGCGCGGAATGCCCTGCTCGGCCTCGAGCTGGACGATCGAGTTGAACGCATTGCCCGAGGGCTCGCGGCCCACGCGGTTCCACAGCTGATCGCCGACCTTGCCGAGCGCCATGGTGAGCGCGAACACCTTGGAGATGGACTGGATGGAGAAGGGGATCTCCGCATCGCCGCCCAGTGCCGTCTCGCCGTCCGCGGTGACGATCGCCATGCCGAAATGGTCGGTCGAGACGCGGGCGAGGCCGGGAATATAGGTGGCGACGGCGCCGCGCTCGGTCTCGGTCGCCATGGCCGCGACGATCTGGTCGACGATGGGCTGGATCGCGCCCGCCATGGCCGCTCAGCGCGTTCCGTGATCGTCCCGGACCATGTCCTCGGCCAGGTCCAGGCCCGCCTTGCCGGCGGCGGCGGTGTGCGAGGGCGCGTGCGGGCGCGGGATCTCCTCGGGCTCCTCGACCTCCAGCATGCCTTCCCATTTGGTGACGACCGAGGTGGCGATGGCATTGCCGATGACGTTGGTCATGGTGCGGCCCATGTCCATGAAATGGTCGACCGCGAGGACGAAGGCGACGCCCTCGACCGGCAGGTTGAACTGGGCGAGCGTCGCCGCGACCACGACGAGGCTGGCGCGCGGCACGGCGGCGATGCCCTTGCTCGTCACCATCAGCACCAGCAGGATGGTGATCTGCGTGCCGAGCGACAGCTCGATGCCATAGGCCTGGGCGATGAACAAAGTGGCGAAGCTCGCATACATCATCGAGCCGTCGAGATTGAAGCTGTAGCCCAGAGGCAGCACGAAGCTGGAGATGCGGCGCGGCACGCCGAACCGGTCGAGCTGCTCGAGCAGCTTGGGATAGACCGCCTCGGACGATGCCGTGGAGAAGGCGATCAGCATCGGCCCGCGGATCTGCTTGAGCAGATGCCACATGCGCGGTCCCAGGAAGGCGAAGCCGACCAGCGCCAGCACGATCCACAGGGTGAACAGCGCCAGATAGAATTCGCCGACCAGCGTGCCGAAGGTGACGATCACGTCGAGGCCGCGCTCGGTGATGACCGAGGCGATGGCGCCGAACACCGCGACGGGCGCGAACCGCATCACATAGCTGGTGACCTGCAGCATCAGCTCCACGATGGATTCGACCAGCATGACGACCGGCTTGCCGGCGTCGCCGATCGCGGTGAGCGCCACGCCCACGAACAGTGAGAAGACCACGATCTGCAGCACGCTGTTGCTGGCCATGGCGTCCACCATGGAGGTGGGGAAGACGTGCAGCACGAAGTCCCGCAGGTTGAGCGCGGCCGCGTCCACGCCGCTGTCGCGGCCCTCCGCGACGAGGCCCAGCCCGTCGCCCGGCCGCAGCAGATTGGCATAGATGAGGCCGATGGAGAGCGAGATGAGGCTCGCCAGGATGAACCAGGCCAGCGCCCGCCCGCCGATCCGCCCCAGCGCCGCGCTGTCGTGCATATGGGCGATGCCGGCGACCAGCGTCGCGAACACCAGCGGCGCGATGATCATCTTGATGAGGTGCAGGAAGATGTCCGCCAGCAGGTGGAAATAGCCCGCGACATCCTTGGCGAGGGTCGCATCCTCGCCGATCAGCGCATGGGAGACCATGCCCACGACGAGGCCCAGGATCATGCCGACCACGATGTAGAAAGTGAGCCTGTTGGTCATGCCACCCCGATTGCTCTTGCCGCACGGCACCCGGCGAGGGTGCCTCGGGACATGCGTAACAGGGGGTGCCGCAATAAAAAAGAGCCCCGTCGATGACGACGAGGCCCAAGTCGATACCGAGAATCGGAACCTACGGTATCAATCTCGATGCGCTGTCGATGCCTGCCGCGCGTGACCCGGTTGCGCGGCCGGAGGATAAGCCGCGAGTGCGGCGATCGTCGGAATGGGAGCCAGAGACCTGCGCATAAATCCTTCGCCGCTTTCCTGACCCAGGCGGCGGCGTTGCGGCAATGGCGCAGGCATGATGCCATCGCGCGCGCCGCACGCCTCGTCGTAAGCGTTTGATGAACCGGTCAGAAGTGTCGGCGAGCCGTTCAGCGTCTCCCTGCTGCGACCATCATCCGCATTGGGCGCGGTGCAGCAGCGCCTGGTCGGCAAGGACCAGGGCCATCATCGCCTCGACCACGGGCACGCCGCGAATGCCGACGCAGGGATCGTGGCGGCCCTTGGTCCGGATCTCGCTGGCGGCGCCTTCGCGCGTCACCGTTTCCTGCGGGATCAGGATCGAGCTGGTCGGCTTGAACGCGATGCGCACCCGGATGGGCTGTCCCGTCGCGATGCCGCCGGCGATGCCCCCGGCATGATTGGCGAGGAAGGCGGGCTGGCCGTCCGCGCCGGGCCGCATCGGATCGGCATTCTGCTCGCCGCGCAGGCGGGCCGCCGCGAACCCGTCGCCGATCTCGACGCCCTTGACGGCATTGATGCTCATCATCGCCGATGCCAGCTCGCTGTCCAGCTTGGCATAGAGCGGCGCGCCCCAGCCGGCCGGCACGCCGGTCGCGATGCACTCCACCACGGCGCCGAGCGAGGAGCCGTCCTTGCGGGCGCCGTCGACCAGTGCTTCCCAGCGCGCCGTCGCCTGCGGATCGGGGCAGAAGAAGGGATTGCGGGCGATCTCGGCGCTGTCGAACCGGTCGGGGTCGATCGCGTCGCCGCCGATCTCGCTCACATAGCCGATGATCTCCACATGGGGGATCACCAGCCGCGCCACCGCGCCCGCCGCCACGCGCGCCGCCGTCTCCCGCGCCGAGGAGCGGCCGCCGCCGCGATAGTCGCGAAAGCCATATTTGGCGTCATAGGCATAGTCCGCATGGCCGGGCCGATAGGCCTGCGCGACCTCGGAATAATCCTTCGAGCGCTGGTCGACATTCTCGATCATGAGGCTGATCGGCGTGCCTGTCGTCCGGCCCTCGAACACGCCGGAGAGGATGCGGACCTGATCCGGCTCCTGCCGCTGCGTGGTGAAGCGCGACTGGCCGGGCCGGCGCCTGTCGAGCCAGGGCTGGATGTCCGCCTCGGTCAGCGCGATGCCCGGCGGGCAGCCGTCGACCACCGCGCCGATCGCCGGCCCATGGCTCTCGCCCCATGTGGTGAAGCGCAGGACGCGGCCGAATGTGTTGAAGCTCATCGCGCGGTCACTTCTCCAGCGCGATGTCCGGGGCGTCCTCGGCCTTCATGCCGATGACATTATAGCCCGCATCGACATGGTGGATCTCACCGGTCACGCCGGCGGCCAGATCGCTCAGCAGATAGAGGCCGGCGCCGCCGACATCCTCGATGGTGACGTTGCGGCGCAGCGGCGAATTAAGCTCGTTCCACTTCATGATGTAGCGGAAATCGCCGATGCCGGAGGCGGCGAGGGTCTTGATCGGCCCGGCCGAGACCGCGTTCACCCGGATATTCTGCGGCCCCAGGTCCATCGCGAGATATTTGACGCTGGTCTCCAGCGCCGCCTTGGCCACGCCCATGACATTATAGTGCGGGATGACCTTCTCGGCGCCATAATAGGTCAGCGTCAGGATCGAGCCGCCATCGGCCATCAGCGGCACGGCGCGCTTCGTCACCGCGACCAGGCTGTAGGCCGAGATGTTCATGGTCAGCAGGAAGTTGTCGAGGCTGGTGTCGACATATTTCCCGCGCAGCTCGTTCTTGTCCGAGAAGCCGATGGCGTGGACGAGGAAGTCGATCGTCGGCCAGCGCTCGGCCAGCTCGGCGAAGCAGGTGTCGACCGAGGCCATGTCCGACACGTCGCAGGATAGGAGGAAATCCGATCCCAGCTCGGCCGCGAGCGGGCGCACCCGCCTCTCCAGCGCTTCGCCCAGATAGGAGAAAGCCAGCTCCGCGCCCTGGGCGTGCAGTGCCCTGGCGATCCCCCAGGCGAGCGACTTGTCGTTGGCCAGGCCCATGATGAGGCCGCGTTTGCCCGCCATGAGGCCGGTCATGTGGACTGTTCCTCCGTCTCTTCCGCCGGTTCATCCTCATCGGGGAAATCAGCCAGCGCCGCATTGAGTTCGGCGCCAATTACCACGCCGAGGCCGATGATGAAGAAAAAAATGAGCGCGATCATGGCGCCCGCCAGGCTCCCGTAAGTGAGGCTGTAGCTGGCGAGATGCGCGAGGAAGAGCGGCAGCAGCAGCGCCGTGCCGTACCACCACAGGGCCGTGAAGGCGGCGCCCGGCCATTTGGGGAAGCGCGCGGCGCGATAGCGGCTGGGCGTCAGCGCCACGAACAGGAAATAGAGCGCGCCGAACAGCAGCAGCGTCGGCACCAGCCGCGTCGCCGTGATGACATGGACGGCGAAGTTCGCGAACGGGAACAGCTGCTTGAGCAGGGTCTCCGCCGCTGACAGCAGCACCTGCAGCGACAGGGCGACGAGCGCGCCGATGACGCTGAGGATGATGATCCCGATCGCGCGCAGGCGATAATGCCAGAAGGGCTGGGTCGAACGCGTGCCATAGGCCCGGCGCAGGATGTCCCGGATCGTCTCGATCAGGCTGCCGACCGTCCACAGGCCGACCAGCGCGCCAATCCACAGCAGATTGCCGGTGCGCGCCGAAAGCACGTCGAGGATGGCGGGGCGCAGCACCGCCGCCACGCCGGGCGGCACGGTCATGAGGAAGCCGTTGACCGCGTCCAGCCCCGCCTGGGTGCGGCCGAGCAGCTGCGCGACCGCCGCCGCCACGATGAAGAAGGGGAACACCGCGACCATGGTGAGATAGGCGAGGTTGCCGGCATGGATGAACCCGTCCGAATAGACGCCGACCGCGATGCGGCGCAGGACGGTGAGGGCACGGCTGGCGACGCGGCTCTGCTCGATCTCGGCCTTGAGCCGCGCGCCATGCGCGCGCAGCCGCTTGCGTCGTTCCTCGGGCGATTGGGGCGAGAGGCCGAGCATCGCGTCAGCTGTCGGACAGGCCGGCGTTCATAGTCAATGCAATCCCCCAGAAGCGCGACGCGTTCCAGCGCGCCGGCGGCCGCGGCCGCCGGGCGCTCGTCGCTTTCGCAGGATGCGTGTGCTCTTGCAATGCCGCGGCGCTTCAGGGCTTGCGGGCGACGATCAGCGAATAATAGCCGCAGGTCGCGGTCGCCTCGCAGCCGGCGAAGCCCGCCCGGCCGAGCAGCTCGGCAAGGTCGGGCAGGCTGAACTGGCGGCCCTGGGTGCGGTAGAGCATCAGCACGGAGAAAGAGGCGGGCGTCGTCGGCCCGTCCAGATTGTCGTTGATGAGCGCCTCGTGCAGCATGACGCGCCCGCCCGAGGGCAGCATGTCGAAGGCCTTGCGCGCCAGCTCCAGGCAGGTCTCGTCGCTCCAGTCGTGGAAGACGTTGGAGAAGAACAGCGCGTCATGACCGGTCGGCCAGGGCTGGCGGAACATGTCGATGGCGAGCGTGTCCACCCGGTCGGCGACCTCGCCGTCGCGCACATAGTCCATGGCGGCGATGCACATGTTCTCCAGGTCCATCACCGTGGCGCGCAGATGCGGCCAGCGCTGCGCCATGGCGATGGAGAACACGCCCGAGCCGCCGCCGACATCGAGCAGGCGTTCCACCTGCGCGAGCACAGGGTGCTGTGCCGCGCCGATCGCGGCGGCGCAGCTGTGCGCATGCATGAAGGCGGCGATGGCGCGGGCGCGCTCGAGTGGAATCTCCCCGGCCTCCCAGCCCTGTGCATTCTCGCCGCCGGCATGGCGCGCATCCGGCGCCAGAGCGGTGATGATCTCCTCGGTGGCGGGGGCGCTGCGGCGCGTCCCGGCGAGGAGCGCGCCCCAGTAGAAGCCGCTGGACTTGACCAGATAGGCGCGGCTGACCGGGGTGAGCCCATAGCGCCCCTCGCGCCGCACGAGCAGGCCGAGCCCCGCGAGGAGGCTGTTGAGGATGCCCAGCGCCCGGGCATTCACCTTGCAGCGTGCAGCCAGAGCGTCGAGCGTCAGCGGACCATCGGCCAGCGCATCGAACAGGCCGATCTCGTCGGCCGCCAGCATGGCCGGCAGATGATGGAAGGACAGCCAGATGTCCCAGATCTGCCGATCGTCGACCGGCGGCGAGAGATATTGCCCCTTCATGCGCTCCCCTTGGTCCTTGGCGCGCCGGATTCGGCGAACGGGGAAGGCCTAGACGTTTTCGCGCGGGAGCGGAATGGCCAGGGGCGATCGGCTTGGGCAATGCCGCGACATGGGGGCGCTCTGCGCTCCTGGTTCCGCAGAGGAAAGCCCTTCACGGATTCGATCCGCAAAAGCCGGTCGCGCCGGCGCTAGGGCTGGTCCGGATGAAGTGGAACCAGTGCTCCTGCGAAAGCAGGAGCACAAGGTGGTTCAATCTCAATCAGACAGAGTCTAGACGCCGAGCTTGGCGCGCAGCGGGCGGCTGTCGGTCCAGCTCTCGACGAAGCTGTCGAGCGCCGGGTCGCGCGCCGGCACGTCGATCATCAGCGTGACCATCTGGTCGCCGCGCCCGCCATTCTTGCGCGTGAAGCCCCGGCCCTTCAGGCGCAGCGTCTGTCCGGAATGCGCGCCGGGGGCCACGGTGAGCATCACCGGCCCGTCCACGGTGGGCACCTTGATGCGGGCGCCCTTCACGGCCTCGTTGAGGCTGATCGGCAGTTCCAGCAGCACATTGTCGCCGTCCCGCTCGAAAAAGGGATGCTTGCCGATCTCGATCGTCACGATCGCGTCGCTCGGCCCCGCCGGGCCCAGCTGGCCCTTGCCGGCGAGCTTCATCTGCGTGCCCGTCTCCACGCCGGCCGGCAGCTTGAGATCGATCGTCTTGCCGTCCGCGAGCGTGATGCGCTGCGGCGCCAGCGTCGCGGCGTCGATGAACGACACGGCCAGCCTGTAGCTCATATTGGCGCCGCGCTGCGGGGGCGGCGCGCCACGGTTGAAGCCGCCGAAACCGCCGGTGCGCCGCCCGGCGCCGAACAGCCCCTCGAAGATGTCGCCGAAATCCGCCGCGCCGCTGCCGAACTCGAAATCGCCCGCATAGGCATGGCCGCGCGGATCGCCGCCGCCCTGGCCGAAGCCGAAGGGGTGCGCCGGATTGCCCTCGCCGTCGATCTCGCCCCGGTCATATTGGGCGCGCTTGTCCTTGTCCGAGAGCAGATCATAGGCGCGCGTCACCTCGGCGAACCGCTCGGCCGCCTTGGGATTGTCCTTGTTCCGGTCGGGATGCAGCTCCTTGGCGAGCTTGCGATAGGCCGACTTGATCGTCTTCTCGTCCGCGCTCCGCGATACGCCCAGCAAGGAATATGGATCAGCCATTCCGTTTCAACCACCCGTTCCAGCGATGCCCAGCATTGCGGCCATGATCTGGCGATTGTCGCCGCGCCTCGCAAGTGCGAGGCCCGCTGCGCATCGATTTCGGCCTGATCGCCTGTCGGCGCGGCAATGCCGATGCGCCGGACGAACGGCTGCGCGTGCGCGCCGATCGAGTGGGCGCCAGGGAAAAATCCGGTGATTTATGCGCGCGCTCATCCTAGGGAACGGCCATGACCGAGCCGACCACCCTCACCGACGATCCCTTCGCGCTGTTCGCGGCGTGGTTCGGGGAAGCGCAGGCCGCCGAGCCCAACGACGCCGACGCCATGGCGCTTGCCAGCGTGGACGTGCGCGGCCGTCCGTCGCTGCGCATGGTGCTGATGAAGGATCATGGGCCGGACGGCTTCACTTTCTACACCAATTTCGAGAGCCGCAAGGCGACCGAGCTTCTCGCCAATCCCGAGGCCGCGCTGCTGTTCCACTGGAAGTCGCTGCGCCGGCAGGTCCGCATCGAGGGGCGGGTGACGCCGATCGACGACGCCACCGCCGATGCCTATTTCGCGACCCGGCCGCGCGATTCGCAGATCGGCGCCTGGGCATCCGACCAGTCCCGCCCGCTCGATGCGCGCGCGACCTTCGAGCAGCGCATCGCGGCGGTCGAGGCGCGCTTCGCTGACAAGCCCGTGCCGCGCCCGCCGCACTGGTCGGGTTTCCGCCTCGCGCCGCGCGCCGTCGAATTCTGGCTGGACCGGCGCTTCCGCCTGCACGAGCGCACCCGCTACGAAGCGGACGGCGCGGGCGGCTGGACGGCCGGCCTGCTATATCCCTGAGCATGGAGCGCACACCCATGACCACGCTGCCTTTCACGCAGGTCGATGCCTTTGCGGACAAGCCCTTCACCGGCAATCCGGCCGCGGTGATGCCGCTGGAGCAATGGCTGGACGACGCGGTGCTCGCGGCCATCGCCCAGGAGAATAACCTCGCCGAGACCGCCTTCACGGTGAGGCTGCCGGACGGCGCGGGGGCGGACTATGAGCTGCGCTGGTTCACGCCCGCGGTCGAGGTTGCGCTGTGCGGCCATGCGACGCTGGCGAGCGGCCATGTGCTGATGCCGGTGGATGCGGAGCGCATCCGCTTCCGTACGCGGCAGGCCGGCGACCTCGTCGTGACGCGCGAGGGCGACGGCTATGCGCTCGACCTGCCGGCCTGGCGCATGGAGCCGGCGGACCGGCCGGAGATCGCGCCGCTGCTCGGCGGGCCGGCGCCGGTCGAGATGCTGTGGCGCGCGGGCGGCTATGTGCTGCTCGTCTATCCCGACGAAGCCAGCGTGCGCGCCTTGGCACCCGATTTCCCCGCGCTCGCGAAGCTGGGCGACGTGCTGACCATCGCGACGGCGCCGGGCGCGGCGAGCGATGTGGTCAGCCGCGTCTTCGCGCCCGGCGCGGGCATCGACGAGGATCCGGTGACGGGCTCGGCGCACTGCCTGCTGACGCCCTATTGGACCGCGCGCCTCGGCCGCGACCGGTTCACGGCCTATCAGGCCAGCCCGCGCGGCGGCCATGTCGGCTGTCGCCTCGCCGGCGAGCGCGCCATCCTCACCGGCCATTGCCGCACGGTGATCGAGGGGCGGTTCCTGCTGTAGGGCCTGCCCTGTCCAAATGACGCCACTCAGTGCTCCTGCTTCCGCGGGCGCACAAGCTCAATCGGACAAGGCCTAATCGCTTCGACTATGGCGCACCGCCCGCGCATCCCTATCCTCGGTGAGGAGGATGCGAGGAGTATCAGCAATGTATATGGCGGATAGCATCGGCGGCAGCGGTTCGGTCACGAATACCGCCGCCCCAGCCTGCAGCACCAACGACCCGCAAGTCCAGGAGGCGGTCGATCAGACCGTCGCCGCGGCGCAGTTCGGCCAGCCGAACGACGGCGGCGCGGTGGCCTATCAGATCAGCGAGACGATGGCCCGGACCGATCTGACCCAGGATCAGAAGGACGAGTATATCGCCGCGATCGTGCAGCTGGCCGGCGGCCAGTCGAACGGCTGCGGCTCGGTCGACGAGCGCACGGCGGGCAAGCTGCTCGCGGGCCTCAGCGATGTCGGCACGGCCTGGACGGGTCCTGCCACGCCGGAACTGCGCGACCAGGTGACCGACGCCATCTCGCGCGGCGTCGCCGACGGGCGGCTCGACACCGACGATCTCTACGGGATCGTGTCCAATCCCGGCTCCTACGGCACGCGCCAGCTGCTCACCGAGGTGCGCGACGGCACCGTGCTGGCCGGCGTCGCCAACCGGCTGGTCGATGATGCACGCGCCCAGGGCTATGACATCAACGACTATCAGACCGGCCCCGAGACGCTGACCGCCGCCGCCGACATCGCCAACATGGCGGCCGCGAACGGCAACCGCTCCGCCGCCAACGCGGTGCTGGCCGAGATCACGCGCGTCGAGGCGCAAGGGCCCGTCACCGACGACATGACGCTCACCCAGGCGATGATGGCCACCACCGCCGGCGGCGGCCAGTGGAACAATCTCTACGAGCGTGACGGCTTCCATGCGCTGTCCGGCCTGCTCAATTCGGTCTCGCAGACCGCGGCGAACCAGCCGGCGCAGGACAAGCTGTTCGCCGCGCTGGTGCGCTCGGGCGACGACAAATATGTCGGCGGCCTCGATGAAGGCAGCAATCGCGGCAGCGCGCTCGACCAGCTCGGCATCTATTTCGATCGCAATGTCGGCCGGCTCGCCGAGACCGACTGGCGGATGGACAATACCGGCGACTTCCATCACGGCCTGATGCAGGACTTCATGCGCCATGTGATGCTCGACACCGACTATGGCCGGGTCACGCAGACCCAGGATGCGCTCACCAACGAGATGACACGCCTCGCGGTCCGGGTCGGCGACACGAACCTTTCGGCCGATCAGCGCGAAACCGCCGCCAGCACGCTCGGCGCGATGATGGGGTCGCTCCAGCAGGCCGGCGCCGACTATATCGCCCATGCCAAGGGCGATGCCGAGGCCAAGGTCGCCTTCGTCCGCCAGTTCACCGACACGATCACCGACAAGCTGATCGGCAAGCTCGGCGCGCGCCTGCCCGAGGGCGACGTGCGCGACACGGCGACCGAGGGCGCGAACAATTTCGTCGATGCGCTGTGGCAGAAGCTGGTGGACTACCAGACCCAGGCCGCCCAGGGCCATGTCGACGAGACGACCGGCGGCCTGCTCGACCTCGCCCGCACGATCCGCACCGCCATGGCGCCCGGCGAGGCGAACCTGCTCAATGCCTTCGATCTGCGCGTGGAGCTCTATTACGACCATTGAGGGCGCGGGCGGGCGGTGATGAGCGGCCCTCCGGGTTTCGACGGAACCAGTGCGCCTGCGTCCGCAGGAGCACATGATGCGCTGAGGCGCCTGATCCGTCCTACCGCGCGATTCCCCCTGCGGCGAGCACGGCCAGGGTCACGATCTCGGAAGCGGTGGAGGCCATGCTGGCGATCTGGACGGGCTGGCCCATGCCGATCAGCATCGGACCGATCACCGAGTCGCCGCCCAGCTCGCGCAGCAGCTTGGCCGAGAGATTGGCGGACTGGAGGCCCGGCATGACCAGCACATTGGCGGGCCCGGACAGGCGGCTGAACGGATAGCTACGCATCACGCGCGGATTGAGCGCCACGTCCGGCGCCATCTCGCCTTCATATTCGAAGTCGACGCCGCGCGCGTCGAGCAGCGCCACCGCCTCGCGAATGCCTTCCAGCCAATTGCCCGGCGGATTGCCGAAGGTCGAATAGGAGAGGAAGGCGACGCGCGGCTCATGGCCCATGCGGCGCGCCACCGCCGCCGTATCGATGGCGATGTCCGCCAGCTCGCGCGCATTGGGGCGCTCATTGACCGTCGTGTCGGCCATGAACACGGTGTGCGAACGGCCGACCAGCACATGCACGCCGAAGCAGGTGCGGTTGGGCGCCGGATCGATCACGCGGCGCAGCTCGCGCATCGTCTGCGCATAGGTGCGGGTGACGCCGGTGATCATCGCGTCCGCCTCGCCCAGCTCCAGCAGCAGCGCGCCGAAGATGTTGCGGTCGCGATTGACCATGCGCTCGCAGTCGCGGCGCAGATAGCCGCGCCGCTGCAGCCGGGCGTAGAGCCGCTCGACCATCTCCTGCACGCGCGGCGAGTTGGCCGCATTGACCAGCTCGAACCCGTCGGGATCCTTGACGCCCATGCCGCGCAGCCGCTCATGCACGTCCTGCCGGCCGACCAGCACCGGTATGCCATAGCCGCCGTCGCGGAACTGGATCGCCGCGCGCATCACCACTTCCTCGTCCGCCTCGGCGAAGAGCACGCGCTTGGGCGAGGCCTTGGCGCCCTCATAGGCAAGCGTCAGCACCGATGTCGTCGGGTTGAGCCGGCTGCGCAGGCTGTGGCGATAGGCCTCCATGTCCGCGATCGACTGCTGGGCGACGCCCGAGTCCATCGCCGCCTGCGCCACCGCCGCCGGCACCACTTCCATCAGCCGCGGATCGAACGGCGCCGGGATGATATAGTCGGCGCCGAAGCTGTGCGACGTGCCATAGGCGAGCGCCACTTCCTCGGGCACCTGCTCGCGCGCCAGCTCGGCGATCGCCCGGGCGGCGGCGATCTTCATCGCCTCGTTGATCGCGGTCGCCCGCACGTCCAGCGCGCCCCGGAAGATGAAGGGGAAGCCCAGCACATTGTTGACCTGGTTGGGATAGTCCGAGCGGCCGGTCGCGACGATCGCGTCCGGCCGCGCGGCCTTGGCGAGCGGCGGCAGGATCTCGGGATCGGGATTGGCCATGGCGAAGATGATCGGCGCGGGCGCCATCTCGGCGATCCACTCGGGCTTCAGCGCATCCTTGGCGGAGAGGCCGAGGAAGATGTCGGCGCCCCTGAGCGCGTCATGCAGCGTGCGCGCCTGCGTCCGCACCGCATGGGCGGACTTGAACTGGTCCATGCTGGTCGTGCGGCCCTGATAGATGACGCCCTCGCGATCGCACATGATGACATTCTCGTGCGGCACGCCCATCGCCTTGATGAGCTCGGTGCAGGCGATCGCGGCGGCGCCGGCGCCGTTCACGACCATGCGCACGTCGTGAATGTCGCGGCCGGTGATATAGAGGGCGTTGATGAGTCCCGCCGCGCAGATGATCGCCGTGCCATGCTGGTCGTCATGCATGACCGGGATGTTCATCCGCTCCTTGAGCGCCGCCTCGATTATGAAGCATTCGGGGGCCTTGATGTCCTCCAGGTTGATGCCGCCGAAGCTGGGCTCGAGCAGTGCGACGGCATCGATGAAGGCCTGCGGGTCCTCGGTGTCGACCTCGATGTCGATGGCGTCGACATCGGCGAAGCGCTTGAACAGCACCGCCTTGCCTTCCATCACCGGCTTGGCGGCGAGCGCGCCCAGATTGCCGAGGCCCAGGATCGCCGAGCCGTTGGAGATCACCGCGACGAGATTGCCCTTGGCCGTATAGTCATAGGCGGTCTGCGGATCGTCGGCGATCGCCTGCACCGGCACCGCCACACCCGGTGAATAAGCCAGCGCCAGGTCGCGCTGGGTCGCCATCGGCTTGGAGGCGATGATCTCGATCTTGCCGGGCCGGCCGGCGGAATGGAAATACAGCGCCTCGCGCTCGGAAAATTCGATACTGGCCTTGTCGCTCATGGCGTCTGCTTCCCTCCGCTCAGCCCTGCCCTAACGGCTTTGACCGCCGGTCCACAAGTGCCGCGCGCGCATCGCCCGGCTTTTCCGTTTCGAGACGCGCTGCTAACGCCATGCGGGTGACCAGCCAGACCGCCCGCCCCGCCGCCAACGGCCCCGCGCCGACGCCGATGATGGCGCAATATCTCGCGCTCAAGGCCGAAGCTGGCGGCGATCTGCTCTTCTATCGCATGGGCGACTTTTTCGAGCTGTTCTTCGAGGACGCGAAGATCGCTGCCCAGGTGCTCGACATCGCGCTCACCACGCGCGGCGAGCATCTGGGCGAGGCGATACCGATGTGCGGCGTGCCGGCGCACAGTGCCGACGCCTATCTCGCCCGGCTCATCAAGGCCGGCCACCGGGTCGCCATCGCCGACCAGACCGAGACGCCCGAGCAGGCCCGCGCGCGCGGCGGCTCAAAGGCGCTGGTCGGGCGGGCGATCGTCCGCTTCGTGACGGCGGGCACGCTCACCGAGGACACGCTGCTCGACAGCCGGCGCGCGAACATGCTGGCGGCGATCGGCGAGGCGGGTGGCGCGCTGGCTGTCGCGGCCGCCGACGTCTCGACCGGGCGGCTGGACGTGGTCGCCGTGGCGGAAGGCGCGCTTTCCGCCGAGCTGGCGCGGATCGGGGCGAGCGAAGTGATCGCCCGGCCTGCGCTGGCCGCGAAGATCGCCGGCGCGCTGGCGTTCGAGAGCCGGGGCTTCGACAGCGGCCGCGCCGAGACCGACATCGCCCGCCATTTCGGCGTCGCGACGCTGGACGGCTTCGGCGGTTTCTCGCGCGCGGAGCTTTCGGCGCTGGGCGGCCTGCTCGCCTATCTCGACCATGTCGGCAAGGGCCGCATGCCCTTCCTCGCCGCGCCGGTGCGCGCGGGGACAGGCGACCATCTCGCCATCGATCCGGCGACGCGCGAGAGCCTGGAGATCATCGCCACGGCGTCCGGCCAGCGCGCCGGCAGCCTGCTCGGCGCGATCGACCGCACCGTGACGGGCGCGGGCGCGCGACTGCTGGCGAGCGACCTGTCGGCGCCGCTCATGGACCGCAAGGCGATCGAGGAGCGGCTTGCGCTGGTGCAATGGTTCCATGACGAGGGGCCGCTGCGCGAGGATGTCCGCGCGCGGTTGCGGGCCTTGCCGGACATCGGCCGCGCGCTCGGCCGGCTCGCCATCGGCCGGGGCTCCCCGCGCGATCTGGGACAGTTGCGCGATGGGCTCGATGCCGCCCGTGCCCTGCGCGAGAAGCTTGGCCGCCTGCCGGATCGCCCGGCGCTGCTCGATGCGTTGCTGCCGGCGCTTGATGGCCATGGCGCGCTGGTCGATACGCTGGTCACGGCGCTGGTCCCCGCCCCGCCGACCGAAGCGAGCAATGGCGGCTATATCGCGGAAGGCTATGACGCCGCGCTGGACGAGCTGCGCCGCATGGCCGGTGACGGGCGCCGCGCCATCGCCGCGCTGGAGGCGCGCTACCGCGAGCAGACCGGCATCGCCGCGCTCAAGATCCGCCACAATGGCGTGCTCGGCTATCATGTCGAGGTGCCGGCCCGCCATGCGGATGCGCTGATGGCGCAGGACAGCGGCTTCACGCATCGGCAGACGCTGGCCGGTGCGGTGCGCTTCAATTCGGTGGACCTGCACGAGCAGGCGGGCCGCGTCGCCCAGGCCGGCGCCCATGCGCTGGCGGCCGAGGCGGCGCATTTCGAGGATCTGACCGGCCGCGTGCTGGCCCGGCGCGAGGTCATCGCCCACGCCGCCGATGCCCTCGCGCGCATCGATGTCGCCGCCGCGCTGGCCGAGCGCGCCGTCGAGGGCGGCTGGACGCGGCCGACATTCCACGAAGCGCCGGTGCTGGAGGTCGAGGGCGGCCGGCATCCGGTGGTCGAGGCGGCATTGGGCAGGGACGGCACCGCCTTCGTCGCCAATGATTGCCGCCTCGCCGAGACCGACCGGCTGTGGCTCGTCACCGGCCCGAACATGGGCGGCAAGTCCACCTTCCTGCGCCAGAATGCGCTGATCGTGATCCTGGCGCAGGCCGGCGGCTTCGTGCCTGCCCGGTCGGCGAGACTCGGGCTGGTCGATCGGCTGTTCAGCCGCGTGGGCGCCTCGGACAATCTGGCGCGCGGCCGCTCCACCTTCATGGTGGAGATGATCGAGACCGCCGCGATCCTGGCGCAGGCGACGCCGCGCAGCTTCGTCATCCTCGATGAAGTGGGGCGCGGCACCTCGACCTATGACGGCCTCGCCATCGCCTGGGCGGTGGTGGAGGCGATCCATGACGTGAACCGGTGCCGCTGCCTGTTCGCCACTCATTATCATGAGCTGACCCGCCTCGCCGAGCGGCTGGACGCGCTTTCGCTCCACCATGTCCGCGCGCGCGAGTGGCAGGGCGATCTGGTGCTGCTGCACGAGGTGGCCGAAGGGCCGGCCGATCGCAGCTACGGCATCGCCGTGGCGCGCCTCGCGGGGCTGCCGCCGGCGGTGCTGGCGCGGGCCAGATCCGTGCTCGGCAAGCTGGAGGCGGGCAAGGCCAGGACCGGCGGCATCGCGGCGGGGCTGGACGACCTGCCGCTGTTCGCGGCGACGCTCGCGCCCGAGCCGGAGAAAGCGCCCGATCCGCTGCGCGAGGCGCTGGCGAAGGTCGACGCGGACAGCCTGACCCCGCGCGAGGCGCTGGACCTGATCTACGTCCTCAAGCAATTGCAGGACTCAGCGCCTATATGAGGGTTCATGAATAGGAACCCCGAGTCGCTGCACGGCCGCCGCGCGATCATCGATCGCCGGCAGGTCGCCGATGCGCTGGGCCTGGCGCTGGCCAAGTGCCGGAACCCGGCGGCGCAGCGGCATGCGATCGTGGCGACGCTGCGCACGGCGCTGACGGAAGGGCGGGTGGAAGTCTCCCGGCGGCTGGCGCGCAACCCGACGCGGGGCCGCGACGCCGTGGCGGCGCAGGCTTTCCTGATGGACCAGATCGTCCGCCTGCTGTTCGATGCGACGGTCACTCATCTCTATCCGATCAGCAACCCGACCGCCTCGGAGCGGCTGAGCATCGTGGCGGTCGGCGGCTATGGCCGTGGCGAGATGGCGCCTTACAGCGATCTCGATATCGGCTTCATCACGCCCTACAAGCCGACGAGCTGGACCGAGCAGGTCATCGAATCCATGCTCTACACGCTGTGGGACCTCGGCCTGAAGGTCGGCCATTCCAGCCGCTCGATCGACGAGACCATCCGTATGGCCAAGGCGGACCTCACCATCCGCACCGCACTGCTCGAGGCCCGCTTCATCTGGGGCGACCGCGAGATTTACGAGCAGTGCGTGCGCCGGTTCGACACCGAGATCATGCAGGGCACGGCGCGCGCCTTCGTCGCCGAGAAGCTCGCAGAGCGCGAGGCGCGCCACAAGCAGATGGGTGACAGCCGCTATCTCGTCGAGCCCAATGTGAAGGAAGGCAAGGGCGGCCTGCGCGACCTGCACACCCTGTTCTGGATCGGCAAATATGTGAACCGGGTGCGCACCGTGGCCGAGCTGGTCGATGTCGGCCTGCTCACCCGGGCGGAGCTTTCCCAGTTCCAGCGCGCCGAGAATTTCCTCTGGGCGGTGCGCTGCCACATGCACGAGGTCGCCAAGCGCGCCGAGGACCGGCTGACCTTCGATCTGCAGATCGAGGTCGCCAAGCGCATGGGCTTCACCGAGAAGCGCGGCCGCTCGGCGGTCGAGCGGTTCATGCATCTCTATTTCCTGATGGCCAAGACGGTCGGCGATCTCACCGGCGTGTTCCTCGCCCATCTCGACGAGACGATGGGCCAGCGCGGCCGGCGCTACATTCCCGCCATGTTCGCCCGGCGCCGCAAGCTCGATGGCTTCGTGCTCAATCGCGGCCGCCTCGCCATCCCGCATGACGATTTCTTCCGCGAGAAGCCGGCGCGGATGATCGAGATCTTCGCGCTGGCGGACAAACATGGGCTGGATATCCATCCCAATGCGATGCGCGCGCTCAATCGCGACGCCGTGGTGATCGACCGCACGGTGCGCGGCGATCCGGACGCCAATGCGCTGTTCATGAGCGTGCTGACCTCGCCGCGCGATCCCGAGAAGGTGCTGCGCTGGATGAACGAGGCCGGCGTGTTCGGCCGCTTCGTGCCGGACTTCGGCCGTGTCGTCGCGCAGATGCAGTTCGACATGTATCATCACTATACGGTCGACGAGCATACCATCCGCGCCATCGGCCTGCTGGCGCAGATCGAGAAAGGCGACCTCAAGGAAGAACATCCGCTCGGCAGCGCGATCATCGGCAAGATCAATTCGCGCCGTGTCCTCTATGTCGCGGTGCTTCTCCACGACATCGCCAAGGGGCGCGGCGGCGATCACAGCATCCTCGGCGCGCAGATCGCGGAGCGGCTCTGTCCCCGCCTCGGCCTCACCCCGGCGGAGACCGAGACGGTCGCCTGGCTGGTCCGCTATCATCTGCTGATGTCGGCGACCGCTTTCAAGCGTGACCTGGCCGACTTCAAGACCATCCTCGATTTCGCCGAGGTGGTGCAGAGCCCGGAGCGGCTGCGCCTGCTGCTCCTGTTGACGACCGTCGACATCCGCGCGGTTGGTCCCAATGTGTGGAACGGCTGGAAACGGCAGCTGCTCGCCGAGCTCTATGACGCCGCGGAGGAAGTGATCCGTCCAGGCCACAAGCAGCGCGGCCGGCAGGAGCGGATCGAGGCGAAGCGCCGCACGCTCCAGGACCGGCTGGCGATCGCACCGGCGGACTTCGACATGCTGGTCGAGCGCTTCCCGCAATCCTACTGGATCGCCGAGCCCGACGATGTGCTGGAGCAGAATGCCCGCCACCTGCTCGCCGCCGGCGCTTCCAGCCTCTCGATCGAGGCCCGGCCCTATCCCGAGCGCGGGGCGACGCTCGTCACCGTCTATGCGGCCGATCATCCCGGCCTGTTCTACCGCATCGCCGGCGCCATCCATCTCGCCGGCGGCAACATCATCGATGCGCGCATCCATACGCTGCGCGACGGCACCGCGCTCGACAATTTCCTGGTGCAGGATCCGCTCGGCGGCCGGTTCGACGATCCCGCCCAGCTCAGCCGCATCCGCGCCTATATCGAGGATGCGCTGTCCAATCGCCAGAAGCTGATGACCCGGCTCGACCAGCGGCCGCTGTCCCGCGCGCGCGCCGAGGCGTTCGAGGTGGTGCCGCAGGTGCTCATCGACAACAAGGCGTCCAACCGCTTCACCGTCGTCGAGGTGGCGGCGCGGGACCGGCCGGCGCTGCTGCTCAGCCTCGCCTTCGCGCTGTTCCAGTCCAAGACGATGGTGCACAGCGCCCATGTCGCCACGTTCGGCGAGCGGGCGGTGGATACATTCTACCTGACCGACCTGTTCGGCGGGAAGCTGGAGAGCAAGGCGCGGCTCGCCACGCTCGAGCGCCGCCTGATCGAGGCGGCGACCAACACCGCCGGCGACCTGCTCGATGTCAACGCCTTCGCCATGTCGAGCTGAATTGTCCCGCCTTGAAGGCGACACATTCCCCTGTTCGGGGACACCCATGTCCGCCTGGATGTCGAGCAGGGCGAGGTGGCCAATGCGCCGAGCAATCGCGCGATGGTGAAGATCAGGATCCCGTTCTGAGCCCGGCCCGAAGCATGTTCCTGCTTGCGCCGGCGTCTATCCCCGGAAATCCCCGGCATAGGCGATCTCGGCCAGCGGCTTGCGATCGCTCGGGAATTCGCGCGCCTGCAGGGCCTCGGGCAGCGTCGCCGGATCGCCCAGGCGGCCGATGGCGATGGCGCATTCCACGCGGAAACGCTCCGGCACCTTGAGGGAGGCGGCCGCGCCCGGATAGTCGACGCCGGCCATGCCGTGCGTATGATAGCCCAGCATGGTCGCCTGGATCGCCAGCATCCCCCAGGCCGCGCCGGCATCGAAGCTGTGCGTGTAGCTCGGCCGTTCGCCCATCATCGTCTCGGACAGGACGTAGAGCAGCACGGACGCGGTCTTCGCCCAGTCCTGGTTGAACGGCACGAGATGGGAGAGGAAGCGCTCCCAGTTCGCGTCGCCGCGATGCGCATAGAGGAACCGCCAGGGCTGATAGTTGGAGGCGGACGGTGCGAATCGCGCCGCGTCCAGGATCGTGTCGAGATCCGCCTGCGGCATGGCGGACCCGTCGAAGGCGCGCGGCGACCAGCGGTCCAGGAAGATGGGGGCGAGCTTGGTGTCGGTCGTGCGCGTCGTCATGATGGCGGAGGTCCCCTTGCTGGCTGGCGGATGGCACTCCAGATACAGGGCCATGCGGCGCCGGGACAATGGCCTTCGGGCGTCGCGGCCCGAAGCCGGACGATGCCGCCGCGCTTCAGTGGCAGAGCAGGAGCGGGATGCCGGCCTTGGCCAGCAGGGTCTTGGTCGTGCCGCCGAACAGCTGCTCGCGCAGCTTGCTGTGGCCATAGCTGCCCATCACGCCCCAGGCGGCGCCCGATGTCGCGCACAGGTCGAGCAGCTGGGCGCCCGTGTCGCCCTGCTTGGGCAGGCGCTGCGTCACGACGGCGCAGTCATGCCGGTCGAGATAGACGGCGACGTCATCGGGGTCGACGCCGCCGTCGTCCGGTCCGATCGAGACGACCTGGACCTCGGACGCCAGCCGTAGCAGCGGCACGGCCGCGCGAATCGCCGCATCGGCGCTCGCCGATCCGTCCCAGGCGATCAGCGCGCGGCCGAACAGGTCGAGGCTCTTCTGCTCGCTCGGCACCAGCAGGATCGGCGCCGATGTCAGCGCGGCGAGGCGCGCGGCGACATCGCCCGTCTCGGCGAATTCGCCCAGGCCCTGCCTGCCGACGACGATGAGGTCGATCAGCCGGGCGCTGCCGGCGATCGCGGTGTCGGAGCCGCCGTTCACCCGCGCCCATTCATAGCTCACGCCTTCCTTGGCCAGGCGCGGTTCCAGCCGTTCGACATTGGCATCCTCGCGCTCGCGCTCCTCGGCGAGGAGGATGCCTTCGCCGCCGCCCACGCCGAAGCCGTCGGCGATGATCGGCGCCATCAGCACGTCGAGGCACAGAAGATGCCCTTCCACTGCCCGGACCACGTCCAGCGCGCATTGCAGACGGGCTTCCTGGCCCACGTCATCATGGATGAGAACCATCACGGTCTTCATGGCAACCTCCCGTCCGGGTCCGAGTCGTTCGCTATCTTCGACTATAATGGCGCGGGGCCACGGATGTTCCTTGATTCGCGTCAAGTGGCGCGGACGATTCATCCTTGCCTGAACGCGCGGCGGCGACTATAGCGCCGCGCTTCCATGCCGAATGGAAGATCGGGACGGGCCGGCCGGTAAGGGCTGCCGTGTTCGTCCGCAATTCGTCTGCGCCCCTCGCGGGGATCGCACAAGACAAAAGGAGACGAAAATGCCCAAGCTCAAGACCAAGAGCGGTGTGAAGAAGCGCTTCAAGTTCACCGCTTCCGGCAAGGTCAAGCATGGTGTCGCCGGCAAGCGCCACCGCCTGATCAGCCACAACGCCAAGTATATCCGCCAGAATCGCGGCACCGAAGTGCTGTCGGACGCGGACGTTGCCCATGTGCGCCTCTGGGCGCCCTATGGCCTCAAATAAGGAGTAGGGACACATGGCACGCGTCAAGAGGGGTGTCACCACCCGCGCCAAGCACAATCGCATCCTGGATCAGGCGAAAGGCTATTATGGCCGCCGCAAGAACACGATCCGCATCGCCCGCCAGGCGGTCGAGAAGGCCGGCCAGTACGCCTATCGCGACCGCAAGGTGAAGAAGCGGACCTTCCGCGGCCTGTGGTTCCAGCGCATCAACGCCGGCGTGCGCGCCGAGGGCATCACCTACAGCCAGTTCATGCACGGCCTCAAGCTCGCCGGCATCGAGCTGGACCGCAAGGTGCTGGCCGATATCGCGATGCACGAGGGCGAGGTGTTCAAGGGCATCGTCGCTCAGGCCAAAGCTGCGCTCCCCGCCGCCTGAAACGCCGGACGACGAAATATTATAAGCGCCGGGCTCCGCTCGGCGCTTTTTTTGGTCAACTTCCCGTTAACGCGTCCGGAAAGCCTGACGGGCCCATTTGCAGACTTTGTGCGCTGCGGCATAATGGCCGCGCGGTTGGGGTCTTCGAGTGGGAGGGTTCTTGTCATGAGAACGATCATATTGGGGATTGCCGCGCTGATGGCCCTGCCATCGGCCGCGCAGTCCGCGACGACCTTGAGCAGCGACATCATGGTCGGCTCCGGGCCTCAGTCCGCCTTCGGGAACGACGATAAATTCGTGGATCGGGCCGCCTTCTGGGCCAGCTATGCCGGCGCGCGCGACGCCCGGGCCGCGAAAAGCGGCAATGCCTCGCGGCCGGAATTGGCGTGGGACGATGTCACGCCCCCGGGGATCGAGGGCAAGCTGCCGGGCGTCATCATCGATATCCCCGTCACGGAAATGCCCGAACCCGGGGTCTGGGCCATGATGGTCGCCGGTTTCGGCATGGTCGGCCTGGTCATGCGCCGCCGGCGTGGGGCGGTCTCCCGCGCCTGACTGACGGACCCGGGACATATCGGGCGCCGGACATGTTTCCGGCGCCCTTTTCGTGCGTGGCTTTTTCGGCTAGCGGACCGGCCCATGACCGAGATCACTTCGCTGCAGTCGGGCCTGATCGCCGATATCGAGGCCGCCGACACGCTGGACGCCGTCGAAGCGCTGCGCGTCGGCGCGCTGGGCAAGAGCGGCGTCGTCACCGGCCTGCTCAAGACGCTGGGCGCGATGACGCCCGAGGAACGGCAGGAGAAGGGCCCGGCCATCCATGCGCTGCGCGAGGCTGTGACGGCCGCCATCGCCGCGCGCAAGGCGGCGCTGGAGGCGGCGGCGCTGGACGCCCGCCTCGCCGGCGAACGGCTCGACATGACGCTGCCCGCCGAAGCCGCGCCCCAGGGCAGCATCCATCCCGTCAGCCAGGTGATGGACGAACTGACCGAGATCTTCGCCGATCTCGGCTTCTCGGTGGCCACCGGCCCGGAGATCGAGGACGATTGGCGCAACTTCACCGCGCTCAACATCCCGGAGACGCATCCGGCCCGCGCGATGCACGACACATTCTATTTCGGCGAGAATGCGCGCGCGGTGGGCGGCAATGGCGAGCCGGCCGCCATGCTGCTGCGCACCCACACCTCGCCCGTGCAGATCCGCACGATGATGGCCTCGCCGCCGCCGATCCGCATCATCGCGCCGGGCCGCGTCTACCGCTCCGATTCGGATGCGACGCACACGCCGATGTTCCACCAGATCGAGGGGCTGGTGATCGACAAGGACATCCATCTCGGCCATCTCAAATGGACGCTGGAGACCTTCCTCAAGGCCTTTTTCGAGCGGGACGACATCGTGCTGCGCCTGCGTCCCAGCTACTTCCCCTTCACCGAGCCTTCGGTCGAGGTCGATGTCGGCTACACGCTGGACAAGGGCCAGCGCGTGATCGGCGGCAGCGGCGATGCGGAGCATGGCGGCTGGATGGAAGTGCTGGGCTCCGGCATGGTCCATCCGGCGGTGATCCGCAATTGCGGGCTCGATCCCGCCGAATGGCAGGGCTTCGCCTTCGGCACCGGGGTCGATCGGCTCGCCATGCTCAAATATGGCATGAACGACCTGCGCGCCTTCTTCGACGGCGATCTGCGCTGGCTGCGCCACTATGGCTTCGGCGCGCTTGACGTGCCGACGCTGAGCGGAGGCGTGGGGGCGTGATTCGATCCATGCGAATCAGTGCTCCTGCGAAAGCAGGAGCCCAGGGCGGCGAGGCACTGCTTTTGCACCCTGGGCTCCTGCTTCCGCAGGAGCACTGGCTTGGTCTTGCCGGCAATTCCGGAGCCTGCTCATGAAATTCACCCTGTCCTGGCTCCAGGAGCATCTCGACACGCAGGCCTCGCTGGATGCGATCCTGCGCGCGCTCAACGACATCGGCCTGGAGGTCGAGGGCGTGGAGAATCCGGCGGAGAAGCTCGCCGGCTTCACCATCGCGCGCGTGCTCACCGCCGGCCCGCATCCGCAGGCGGACAAGCTGCAGGTGCTCAGCGTCGATGCGGGTGAGGGGCCGATGCAGGTCGTCTGCGGCGCGCCCAATGCGCGCGCGGGCCTCGTCGGCGTGTTCGGCAGGCCCGGCGCGACCGTGCCCGCCAACGGCATGGTGCTGCGCATCGCCGCGATCCGCGGCGTCGAATCGAACGGCATGATGTGCTCCACGCGCGAGCTGGAGCTGGGCGATGACCATGAGGGCATCATCGAGCTGCCCGGAGATGCGCCGGTCGGCACGGCCTTCGCGGACTGGGCCGGGCTCGACGACCCGGTGATCGACGTCTCGATCACGCCCAACCGGCAGGACTGCATGGGCGTGCGCGGCATCGCGCGCGATCTCGCCGCCCGGGGCCTCGGCACGCTGCGGCCGCTGGCGGACGTCTATCGCATGGAAAGCCTCGCCCCCATCCCCGGCGCCGATCCCGCGCCGGACGTGCGGACCGACGATCCCGAGGGCTGCCCCGCCTTCTATGCGCAGGCCGTCTCCGGCCTCGCCAACGGTGCCTCGCCGGCCTGGATGAGCGGCAAGCTGAAGGCGATCGGCCAGAAGCCCATCTCCATGCTGGTCGACATCACCAATTTCGTGTCGGTCGATCTCGGCCGTCCGCTGCATGTCTATGACCGCGCGAAGCTGACCGGCCCGCTGGTCGCGCGCCGGGCGAAGGATGGCGAGCAGATCCTGGCGCTCAACGGCAAGACCTATAGGCTGGACGCGAGCATGACCGTCATCGCCGACGATGCGGCGGTCCATGATATCGGCGGCATCATGGGCGGCGAGCATTCGGGCGTGTCGGAAACGACGACCGATGTGCTGATCGAGTGCGCCTATTTCACGCCGGAGGCGATCGCCCGCACCGGCCAGAAGCTGGCGCTCACTTCGGATGCGCGCCAGCGTTTCGAGCGCGGCGTCGATCCCGCCTTCCTGGACGACGGGCTGGCGATCGCGACCAAGCTGGTGCTGGAGCATTGCGGCGGAACCGCAAGCGCGATCACCCGCGCCGGCACGCCGCCGACCGCACCCAACATCGTCGCCGGCTACCGGCCGGCCATGGTCGCCGAGCTGGGCGCCATGACCGTCGCGCCGGAGCGGCAGCAGGCGATCCTGGAAGCGCTCGGCTTCCTGATTTCCCGTCATTCCCGCGAAAGCGGGAATCCGGCGGGCAGCGGCGGCGACTGGACCCCGGATCAGGTCCGGGGGGACGAAGTCTGGGATGTTACCGCGCCCACATGGCGCCGCGATATCCACGGCACGGCGGACATCGTCGAGGAAGTCGTCCGCATCGAGGGACTGGGCAAGGTGCCTTCCGTGCCGCTGCCCCGCGCGCCCGGCGTCGCCCTGCCCACCGCCACGCCGCTCCAGAAGATGGAGCGCAAGCTGCGCCGCACCGCCGCCGCGCTGGGCTATGCCGAGGCGATCAACTGGTCCTTCATCTCGGAGGCCGAGGCCGCGCCTTTCGGTGGCGGCGACTGGACGCTGGCGAACCCGATCAGCGAGGATATGAAGGTCATGCGCCCGACGCTGCTCGCGGGCCTGCTCTCCGCCGCCCGGCGCAATGCCGATCGCGGCGCCGGCTCGATCCGGCTGTTCGAGCTCGGCCGCCGCTATTTCCGGAGCGAGGACGGCAGCAGCGCGGAGCATCCGACGCTCGGCCTGGTCATGGCCGGCGAGAAGCGCCCGCGCGGCTGGCAGACCGGCAAGGCGCAGCCATTCGATGCATTCGATGCCAAGGCGGACGTGCTGGCGCTGCTCGCTGCTGCCGGCGCGCCGGCGGCGCGGCTGCAGGTGATGGGCGAGGCGGGGGAAGCCTATCATCCCGGCCAGTCCGCCACGCTTCGCCTCGGCCCAAAGACGATCCTCGCGGCCTTCGGCGTGCTGCATCCGCGCCTCGCCCGCGCCTTCGATCTCGACGGCACGGTGGTCGCGGCCGAGATCCATCTCGACGCCATCCCGCATGCCCGCAAGGCCGGCTTCATGCGCGCGCCCTATGCGCCGCCGGCGCTCCAGCCGGTGACGCGCGACTTCGCGTTCCTGGTGCCCGAGGCCGTGGAAGCCGATGCGCTCGTCCGCGCGGTCCGCGGCGCGGAGAAGGGCGCGATCGTCGATGCGCGCCTGTTCGATCTGTTCGTCGGACAGGGCGTGCCGGAAGGGCAGAAGAGCCTCGCGGTCGAGCTCACGCTCCAGCCCGGCGAGAAGAGCTTCACCGATGCGGAGCTGAAAGCGATTGCCGACAAGGTGATCGGCGCGGCGGCCAAGCTGGGCGCCACGCTCCGCGGCTAAAGAGCTTGTCGAAGGGCTGTCTTTCTCTTCCAGACATGGCCGGACGATGGCCCGGCTTGCCTTCCCGGCAGCAGGATGAGACCATGACGCTCCCTACCGCCGCAAGGAGGCATCCTTGGTCCGCTTCACCGGCCTGACCCCGCTGCTCCAGGTCCGTGGCATGCGCCAGCTCTGTCTGACCGATCCGGACGGCTATCAGCTCTGCTTCCAGGCGCGGCTGTGATCGATATCGCCTCGGACCGGCTCGCCGCCACCATCAATCCGCTCGGCGCCGAGCTCACCAGCCTGCGCGACGCCGATGGCCGCGAGCTGATGACCGACGCCGATCCGGCCTTCTGGACCGGACATGCGCCGCTGCTGTTCCCCATTGTCGGCGCGCTGAACGCGGGCGGCTATCGGCTGGACGGCAAGACCTATCCGATGGCGCAGCATGGTCTGGCGCGACGGCTGCCTTTCCGGCCGGTCGAGCGGACGGCGCGCCGCGTGCGGTTGCGCCTCACCGACAGCGAGGCGACGCGCGCCGCCTATCCCTTCGCTTTCGCGCTCGATGCGGAGTTCGCGATCCAGGGCGCCGTGCTGACCATGGCGGTCCGCATCACCAATGGCGGTGATGTCGATCTGCCGGCCAGCTTCGGCTACCATCCCGCTTTCGCCTGGCCGCTGCCCTATGGCCAGCCGCGCGCGGCGCACCGCATCCTGCTGGACAGCGCCGAGCCCGATCCGCTCTGCCGGCTCGGCGGCGGCCTCATCGTCTCGGAGGACCGTCCCGGTCCGCTGGACGGCGCCATGCTGGCCCTGCGCGACGATCTCTTCGCCGATGATGCGCTGATCTGGCGCGCGGCGCGAAGTCGGGGCTGCTTCTATGGCGCCGCGCAGGGCCCGCAGCTGCGCCTCGACTGGAGCGAGATGCCGAGCCTCGGCATCTGGACCAGGCCGGGCGCGCATTTCATCTGCATCGAGCCGTGGGACGGCCATGCCGATCCGGCCGGGTTCGCGGGCGAGATCTGGGAGAAGCCGGGCATCCGCCGCATCGCGCCGGGCGAGAGCCGCCCCTACTCGTTCTGCGTCACCTGGATGGCGCAGCCGCGCGTCGCGGCCACGCCCCGGATATAGCCGCGCCGGGCCAGGCCCGCATTCATCGCCGCCAGCCGCCGCCGGTCCGCCGCCGCCGCGCCCGACACCTCGCGGACGACGCCACGGAACGGAATGAGCGAATTGACCAGCATCTCGCCGCCTGCGGCCGCCAGCTGGCCCGCCTTGTTCTCATTGTTCTGCGCATTCCGGTCGAAGTCGGGTCCGAGCGCGGCATCGAGCCTCGCATGTTCCTCCCGCAGCCATTGGCAGCTCGGCCGGCGCGGCGTCGCATAGGGCTGCCGCACCGCATCCTGCAGCACCTGCGGGATTTCCTTGTGCGTGATGCCGATGTCCCTCGCCGGCTGCGTGGCGATGTCCCCGGCGCGGTCGAGCGTGCTGTCCCGGTCCTTGCCTGCCTCGTCCGCTTGCCCCGCATTGTCCTGCCGGGAGGCGGCCTCCTGCGCGGCGGCTGGCGGTCCGCCGCGCCCCACGCCGCACAGCCCGGCGAATGCCGCTGCGACGGCAAGGGAACTCGCAAATGTCCGCAGGGCCATGCGCTGCATCCTCTGCTCTCCTGAGCGCGCCGCCATCCCGGCGCCTCGTCCCGTTCATAACACGCAGGACCGCTTTCCGATCCTCGTCCATGCCCGATGGCTCGGGCGATCCATGTCGGGAGTTAAGCTCGCGGGTGATTCGGGGAAAGCTAGCGGGCCGCCGTCCGGACGTCGATCGCGCAGTCCTTGGCCTTGGCAAGGCCGCGAATATAGCCGCGCCGCGCCAGGCCGGCATTCACGGCGGCGAGCCGCCGTCGCTCGGCCGGCGCCGCGCCGGAAATCTCCCGCACCAGCCCGCGAAAGGGGATGATCGAGTTGACGATCATCTCGCCGCCGGCCAGCGCCAGCCGCTCGACCTTGTCCTCATTCTCCTCGACCTCCGCGTCGAAATCGGGGCCGAGCGCCTGATCGAGCCGCGCCAGCTCATAGTTGAGCCAGGCGCAGCTCTCGCGCGGCGGTGGCGCATAGGTGTCGTCCACCGCTTCCTGGAGCACGCGCGGGATGCGGTCCTTGGTGATGCCGACGTCCCGCACCGGCTGGGTCGCGATATGGCCGGCCCGCTCCAGCGTATCGTCGCGGGAATCGCGATCATTCTCCTCCCGCCGCTCCTGCATGTCCGCATGGCCCGGATCGGCCTGCTGCGCGGATGCCGTGGCCGGAAAGCCCGCCGGCGCGATAAGCAGCAGCCCGGCCAGCGCCGTCACCTCGACGGGCGACATGGCGAAACACCGGGGCAACTTGCGGTCCATCCCAACCCTTTTCTATAGGGAGCGCGACTCCAGAGCGCCGCGAACCATAACATATTGATCGAAGCGCATCCGATCCTCTTTCCAGGCCAGCCCAGTGACGATTCCCTCCCGCCGCACCTTCGCGATCATTTCCCATCCGGACGCCGGCAAGACCACGCTCACCGAGAAGTTGCTGCTCGCCGGCGGCGCCATCCACCTCGCCGGCGAGGTGAAGGCGCGCGGCGCCAACCGGCGCGCGCGATCGGACTGGATGAAGATCGAGCAGCAGCGCGGCATCTCCGTCACTTCCTCGGTGATGACCTTCGAGCGCGCCAATGAAAATGGGGAGGTCGTCACTTTCAACCTGCTCGACACGCCGGGCCACGAGGATTTCTCGGAGGATACCTACCGCACGCTCACTGCCGTCGATTCCGCCGTGATGGTGATCGACGCCGCCAAGGGCATCGAGCCGCAGACCCGCAAGCTGTTCGAGGTGTGCCGGCTGCGCTCGGTGCCGATCATCACCTTCGTCAACAAGGTGGACCGGGAGGGCCGCGCGCCCTTCGCCCTGCTGGACGAAGTGGCCGACGCGCTGGCGCTGGACGTCTGCCCGATGAGCTGGCCGGTCGGCATGGGCGGCACGTTCGAGGGCATCTATGATTTCGCCACCAATCGCCTCATGCAGCCCTCCGGCCCCAGCAAGGACTATGAGGATCTGGTCCATCAGTTCTCCGGGCTCGACGATCCGGCGCTGGAAACCTGTCTCTCCGCCGACGGCCTTGCCCTGCTGCGCGAGGAGGCCGAGCTGGCGCAGGTCGGCTATGCGCCTTTCGACCTCGCCGCCTATCGCCATGGCGACCTGACGCCGGTCTATTTCGGCTCGGCGCTCAAGCGCTTCGGCGTCGGCGAGCTGATCGCGGCGCTCGCTGCCCATGCCCCGCCGCCGCGCCCGCAGCCGGCCGAGCCCGCCCCGGTCGATCCCGGGCGCAGCGACGTCACCGGCTTCATCTTCAAGGTGCAGGCGAACATGGACCCGCAGCATCGCGACCGCATCGCCTTCATGCGGCTGTGCTCGGGCCGGTTCAAACGCGGCATGAAGCTGACGCCCTCGGGCACCGGCAAGCCGATCGCCGTGCATTCGCCGATCCTGTTCTTCGCGCAGGACCGCGAGATCGCCGACGAGGCGCTGCCGGGCGACATCATCGGCATCCCCAATCACGGCACGCTGCGCGTGGGCGACACGCTCTCCGAGAAGGCCGATGTGCGCTTCACCGGCCTGCCCAATTTCGCGCCGGAGATCCTGCGCCGCATCGCGCTCAAGGACCCGACCAAGACCAAGCAGCTCCGCAAGGCGCTGGACGATCTCTCCGAGGAAGGCGTGATCCAGGTCTTCTATCCCGAGATCGGCAGCCAGTGGATCATCGGCGTGGTCGGCCAGCTCCAGCTCGACGTGCTGATCTCGCGGCTGGAAGCGGAATATAAGGTCGAGGCGGTGCTGGAGCCGGCGCCGTTCGATACGGCCCGCTGGCTCTCGGGCGAGGCGCGCAAGCTCGATGATTTCGCCGGCATCAACCGCTCCAGCATGGCGAAGGACCGGGACGGCAATCCCGTGTTCCTCGCCAGGTCGGCCTGGGACGTGGGCTACCAGTCCGAGCGCAACCCGGACATCGCCTTCAGCGCGACGAAGGAGCGGTGACGGCCGGCGCCCGTTGCAAAATCGATCTCAACCATCCCCGTGACAAACGGAACTGTGCAGCAGTCCCCTTGCGGGAGAGGAGTCGAGATTTGCTCGCCACCTCGAGGCCGAGCTTCAAACCAACCCACACCCGGTAGCGCGCCACATTGCCGTTCCGTATCGAAGCGAATAAGCATGGCCGCGCGTGCGTCGACCGGCCCGGTCCGCGCGCGGACGGATCAAGCTTCCGGTGAGGGGGGACGGTTTCATGCTGCGCTATCAACTGCCTGTTCTGCTGCTTCTGGGCGTCGCATCGGTGGCGGTGGCGCAGCCGGCCGCGCCGCCGCCCGTTTCCGCCGAGCAGGCGCAGCGCGCCTTCACCGGGCGCGACCTCTTCTCGCTGGAAGCGGCGAGCGATCCGCAGATCAGCCCGGACGGGCGCTGGATCGCCTATGTGCGCGAATCGAACGACATCATGACCGACCGGGCGCGCCGGACCATCTGGCTGATCGAGGTGGCGACGGGCGTGCAGACGCCGCTGGTCGCGGGCGCGGGCAGTCATGGCTCGCCGCGCTGGTCGCCGGACGGCAAGCGCCTTGCCTATGTCTCGGCGCCTGACGGCGCGCCGCAGCTCTACGTCATGTGGCTCGCCGACCGGGTCAGCGCCCGCATCACCGGCCTGCCGGACAGCCCGGGCTCGATCGCCTGGTCGCCGGACGGCCGGCAGATCGCCTATACGATGCGCGTGCCCAGCACGGACACGCATCTGGGTCGCGCGCCGGACAAGCCGGAAGGCGCCAAATGGGCCGATCCGCTGCAGGTGATCGACCGCGTCACCTATCGCGCGGACGGCGCCGGCTATCTGAAGCCCGGCTTCGACCATATCTTCGTCGTGGCGGCCGATGGCGGCGCCCCGCGCCAGGTGACGTTCGGTGCGTTCGATGACGGCGGGCCGCTCAGCTGGTCGCCGGACGGGCGCACCATCCTCTTCTCGGCCAATCGTCATGAGGACTGGGAGCTCAACCCCGTGAATGGCGAGGTCTATGCGGTCGATGTCGCCAGCGGCGCGGTGCGGCCGCTGACCAGCCGGGACGGGCCGGACACGGGCGCGCAATATTCGCCGGACGGCAAGCATATCGCCTATCTCGGCTTCGACGACCGGCATCGCGGCTATGACAATGTCGAGCTGTATGTGATGGATGCCGATGGCAGCGGCAGCCGCTCGCTCACCGCCTCGCTCGATCGCAGCATCGACAGCGTGCGCTGGGCCGGCAACGGCACCCTCTATGTGCGCTATGACGATCATGGCGTGGGCCGTGTCGCCCGCGTCTCGCTGGACGGCCGGCTGACGCCCGTCGCGCAGGGCCTGGCCGGCGACGAGCTGGACCGGCCCTATTCGGGCGGCAGCTTCAGCGTCTCGAACGGCGGCACCGTCGCCTATATGGGCGGCGACGCGCTCAGTCCGCCGGACATCTATGTCGCGGACGGCCGCGACGGGCGGCGCCTGACCCGCCTCAACGCCAACTGGCTGGGCGCCAAGGCGCTGGGGCAGGTGCGCAAGCTCGCCGTGACCGCGCCGGACGGCCGCGCGATCGACGCCTGGCTGGTGACGCCGCCCGGCTATCAGGAGGGCACGCGCGTGCCGCTCATCCTGGAGATCCATGGCGGGCCGTTCGCGGCCTATGGCCCCTATTTCTCGACCGACAACCAGCTCTATGCGGCGGCGGGCTATGCGGTGCTCTACACCAATCCGCGCGGCAGCACCTCCTATGGTGCCGAGTTCGCCAATCTCATCGACAAGGCCTATCCGGGCGACGACTATGGCGACCTGATGGCGAGCGTGGACGCGGCGGTCGCCGCCGGCATCGCCGATCCGGACAATCTGTTCGTCACCGGCGGCTCGGGCGGCGGCGTGCTCACCGCCTGGATCGTCGGCAAGACCAATCGCTTCAAGGCCGCCGCATCGCAGAAGCCGGTGATCGACTGGGCGAGCTTCGTGCTCACTTCGGACGGCTCGAACTATTATTCGCCTTACTGGTTCGCCAAGAAGCCGTGGGAGGACCCGCAGGGCTACTGGGCGCGCTCGCCGCTGAGCCTTGTCGGCAATGTCCAGACGCCGACGCTGGTCGTCGTCGGCTCGGAGGATTATCGCACGCCGGTCAGCGAATCCGAGCAATATTATACGGCGCTCAAGCTGCGCGGCGTCCCCACCGCGCTGGTCAAGGTGCCCGGCGCCAGCCATGGCGGCATCGCCGCCCGGCCGAGCCAGGCAGCCGCCAAGGCCGCGGCCATCCTCGAATGGTTCAATCGTTACCGGACACGGCCCGGAGCCTGACCGGCAACGGGCCGCCCCACTGAACCGACCGCCCTCCGTGTAACCGGGTGCCCCTCATCTCCCCCCGTTGAAGGCGATCCAGTCCGCATCCGCGCTGCTCACGGCCGCCGGGTCGCCGGTCTGGCGGCTCGGCAGACCTGGATATCGCCCGGCTCGACCCGGTGGCCGCCCTGCACGAAGCGGGCGAGATAGCCGCCGGCGGCGGTCTGCGCGTCCATCGAGAGGAGGCGGAAGCCGACCGCCTCGAATTCGCAGCGCAGCAGCGCGGGCGGCGTGCCATGCTGGTCGGTCGGCCGGTCGGTGTCGACCACGATCACCTGCCCCTGCCGCTTGAGCGCCGGGTAGAGCCGCCAGAGGAACGCATAGGGCTCGGTGATCTCATGATACATATGGACCATGAAGATGCGGTCGAAGCTGCCGTCGGGCAGCTTGGGATCGTCGGGCGTGCCGAGCTTGACGCTCACATTCTCCCAGTTCTCGCGAGTGACGCGGCGGCCGAGCGCGTCGATCACCTCGGCGATGATGTCCTGCCCCAGCACGCGGCCCTCGGGCCCCACGCGCCTGGCGAGGCGCACCGTGTAATAGCCCTCGCCGGCGCCGATGTCGGCCACGGTCATGCCCGGCGCGATGCCGGCCTTGTCCATGATCTCCTCGGCCTCGTTGACGCGGTCGCGGGCTTCCTCGGTGGACCAGCGCGTCGAGATGATCGGCGCGACCGGGCGGTCCGGGCGGGGGAAGTCGCGGGCGGTCTCGGGGCGGTCGTCGGGCGCGCGCGAGAGCGAATCGCAGGCGGCCAGCAGGCCCGGCGCGACCAGCGCCGCAAGGAGCCAGGCCGCGCCGCGGGGCTGCATCAGTCGACATCCTCCACGTCGACCGTCTCGCCCGTCACCTTCTGCGCCAGCGCGGCGGCCATGAAGGGATCGAGCGCGCCGTCCAGCACATCGTCCGGCGCCGTCGAGGTGACGCCGGTGCGCAGGTCCTTCACCAGCTGATAGGGCTGCAGCACATAGGAGCGGATCTGGTGGCCCCAGCCGATCTCGGTCTTGGCCTGATATTCGCCCGATGCCGCTTCCTCGCGCTTGCGAAGCTCGGCTTCGTAGAGGCGCGCCTTCAGCATGTTCATGGCCGTCGCGCGGTTCTTGTGCTGCGATCGGTCGTTCTGGCTGGCGACGATGATGCCGGTGGGGACGTGGGTGATGCGCACCGCCGAGTCGGTCGTGTTCACATGCTGCCCGCCCGCGCCGGAGGAGCGATAGGTGTCGATCTTGAGGTCGCTTTCCTTGATCTCGATCTCGATATTGTCGTCGATCACCGGATAGACCCACACCGAGCTGAACGAGGTGTGCCGCCGCGCCGAGCTGTCATAGGGGCTGATGCGCACCAGCCGGTGCACGCCGCTCTCGGTCTTGGCATAGCCATAGGCATTCTCGCCCTTGATGAGCAGCGTGGCGGACTTGATGCCGGCCTGCTCGCCGGCCTGATATTCGATCATCTCTACCTTGTAGCCGCGCTGCTCGGCCCAGCGCTGATACATGCGCAGCAGCATCTCGGCCCAGTCCTGGCTCTCGGTGCCGCCGGCGCCGGCATGGACCTCCAGATAGGCGTCATTGGCGTCCGCCTCGCCGGAGAGGAGGGCCGTCACCTTGTCCTTGTCGGCGCGCTCGGCCAGCGCGGCGAGGCTGGCGACGCCTTCCTGCGCCATCTCCTCGTCGCCTTCGGCGTCGGCCATCTCGATGAGCTCGACCGTGTCGGCCATCTCGCTCTCGATGGCGCGGGTGGCGCCGATCGCGCTGTCGAGCCGGGTGCGCTCGCGCATCACGTCCTGCGCCTGTTTCTGGTCGTCCCACAGCGTCGGGTCCTCGACGCGCGCGTTGAGTTCGTCCAGCCGCCGCACCGCGCGGTCCCAGTCCAGCGAGCGGCGCAGGAGGTCGAGCGCCGCCTGGATATGGTCGACATGGGCTTGCGCTTCGGCGCGCATGAAAAATCTCCGTCAGTCCGTGAACAGCCGATATAGGGCCAAGCCCGCCGGATGCGATGGCACGCGCGCAAGGTCAAGGGGTTGGCGCGCCATTCCTCCCCCGGCTTGCTGGGGGAGGGGGACCGCCGAAGGCGGTGGAGTGCCCCGGCCAAGGCCCAACCCTCCTCCGTTCGCCCTGAGCCTGTCGAAGGGCTGTCCTTCTTTGTCTAAAACCGGAGAAGAAAAGAACGACGCGCCAACAAGCTCAGGGCGACGGATTATTGGACGCTGACTTCCGCAACCGTCCCTTGTTGCCGTCCTCCACAAATGGTAAATTGCGTCTTGGGTTTCACCCTGGTGGGAGGGTTCCGATGAAGCGTGCGACTCTGTGTCTGGCCGCGATGCTTTCGCTTGGCCTGGGTTCTCCGGCTTCCGCTTATTCCGAATTGCTCGTCTTCGGCGACAGCCTGGTCGATTCCGGCAATGCGCGCATCGGCGCGATCGCCATGGGCCTGCCCGATCCGGCTCCGCCCGAGCTCGGCTATTTCCAGGGCCGCTTCTCCAACGGCTATAATTTCGCGGACTATCTGAGCCTCGGCTATTGGGGTGCGCCCGCCACCGCCTATCTGCAGGCGGCATCAATTTCGGCGTCGGCGGGGCGGAGGCGGCCTATGACCCTGCCGAGGTCTCGCCCAGCTTCCTGCCCCAGCTCGGCCTGTTCCAGCAGACCATGCAGCCCATAGCGGACGACGCGCTGGTGCTGGTGACGTTCGGCGGCAATGACGTGCGCGCCGTGCTGACCGATCTCGGCCCGGTCGACTTCACGCCGACGCTGACCGCCATGGCCACGGGCCTTTCCGCGCTGGCCGGCGCAGGCGCCGCGCATATCGTCGTGACCGGCATTGCCGATATCGGCGCGCTGCCCTCCACGCTGGCGCTGGGCGATCCCGCCATCGCCGCCCTGGCGACCGCGCGGGCGCTGGCGCTCAATGCGCAGTTCGCGGCGCTGGCCGACAGCCTCTCGCTCTCGACCGGCGCGGACATCGATTATTTCGACCTTTACGGCCTCGAACAGTCGCTGCGCGCCGATCCGGCCGCATTCGGCCTGCCGGCCGATCTCGACACGCTCGACACGTGCCAGAGCGGTGGGCCGGATGCGGTGCTGGGCGGCTGCGTCGGCTATCTCTATTTCGACCCGATCCACCCGACGACGCAGATCCATGCCATCATCGCCGACCAGATCGCCCGGCAGCTTGCCGCGCCGGTGCCCGAGCCGCGCATCTGGCTGCTGATGGTCGCCGGCCTGGGCCTCGTCGGCGCGTTGCTGCGCAGACAAGCCGCGCATGGCTGCATGCCGGCCTGAAGTCCTCCCGTCGCAGCCAGCGCGGCGCCATCGCCCTCAGTAGATGCCGCCCTGCTCCCCGGCGAAGTCGCGGCTCGTCTCGCGGCGCGCGCCATTGTTGCGCGGCGCTTCCTGCCGGGCGCGCTCGACCTGCTCGTCGCGGCGCATGGTGATGCGCGGCTCGGTCTCGGGCTTGAAGGCTTCCCAGATGATCGCCGATTTGGGATCGTCGGAGGGCCAGCCGCCGAACACGCGCCGGCCCGAGCGCCGGTCGATGCGCACCATCCGCACGCCCGCCGGTGCCACGAACGGGCGCACCGGCATGTCCTTGAGGATCGGCGTCATGGCCGATTTCCAGATCGGCGCGGCCATCGTGCCGCCCTGCGCATAGCCGCCCAGGTTGCGCGGCTGGTCATAGCCCATATAGACGCCCGCCACGATGTCCGCCGAGCCGCCCACGAACCAGACATTGGTCGGGCCGTTGGTGGTGCCGGTCTTGCCGAACAGCGGCCGGTCGAGATCGCGCAGGATGGTCGCGGTGCCGCGCTGGATGACGCCCTCGGTGATGTGCACCACCTGATAGGCGGTCATCGGGTTGAGCGCCTGGCGGGCGGCGGGCTGGAAGCGCGGCATCGGCTTGCCGTCCCAGTCGGGCGCGTTGCAGCCCTCGCAGGCGCGCCAGTTCTTCGGCCAGATCACCTGGCCGTCGCGGTCCTGCACATAGTCCATCACCTTGGGGGTGAGCTGCCGGCCCTGGTTGGCGAGCATGGCATAGGCATTGACCATGCGCTCCACCGTCGTCTCGCCGGCGCCGAGCGCGAAGGCGAGATAGGGCTGATAGTCGCCGATGCCCATCGACTTGATGGTGCGCACCACCCGGTCCATGCCGGTCTGCGAGGCGGCGCGCACGGTCATCAGGTTGCGCGACTGCTCGACGCCCCAGCGCATCGTCTGCGGGCCCGCGCCGCCGCCGCCGCCGAAGTTGCGGAAGCATTTCTGGCCGAGCGCGCCGCCCTGATACACGCAGAAGGGCCCGTCGATGATGATCGAGGCCGGGGTCATGCCATTGTCCAGCGCGGCGGCATAGACGAACGGCTTGATGGTCGAGCCGGGCTGGCGCATCGCCTGCGTGGCGCGGTTGTAGGAGGAGAGGCGGGCATCGAAGCCGCCCTGCATCGCATAGATGCGGCCGGTATGGACGCCCTCGATCACCATGCCGCCCGAGACGCCCGGCACGCTGCGCAGCGCATAGCTGCCGCCATTGGGCTCGACCACGATGATGTCGCCCGGCTTGAGCGAGGCGAAGGTCGGCTGGCCGGTCCGCCGGTCGGTCATCTGGGCCGAGCCGGCCGGCAGCGTGCCGGTGCGTCCGCCCGGGAAGCCGAGCGTCGCGCTGCCCGCCGATTTTTCGAGCACCACCGCGACCGTCCAGTCCTGATAGTCGACGCCGATGTTGGAGACCGCCAGCTCGCTCTGCCAGCGGTTCAGGTCCTCGACCTTGCCGACCGGCCCGGACCAGCCCTTGCCGGCATCGTAGCGCTGCAGCCCCTCGCGCAGCGCGCGGGTCGCCTGCTCCTGCATGAAGGGCGAGAAGGGCGAGCGCACCCACAGGCCGCCGGCATAGACGCTGTTGGGCCCGTCGTCTGCATTCTCGCCGAACTCGGCGATCAGCCGGCGACGGATCTCCTCGATATAATAGCCGCCGCCGACATCGGCATAGCCGGTGCCGCGCTGGGCGACGGTGCCGAGCGGCTGGGCGACCGCCTCGTCATATTGGGCGCGGTTGATGAACTTGTTGCGCAGCATCTCGCCGAGCACCCAGTTGCGGCGCTCGATCGCCCGGTCCATATGGACCTCGGGGCGGTAATTGGCCGGGCCCTTGGGCAGGATGGCGAGATAGGCCGCCTCGCTCAGCTTGAGGTCGCCCACATCCTTGTCGAAATAGGCGCGCGCCGCCGCCTGCACGCCATAGGCGTTGCGGCCGAGGAAGATCTGGTTGAGGTAGAGTTCCAGGATCTGCTGTTTGGTGAGCACATTCTCCATGCGCCAGGCGAGGATCGCTTCCTTGAGCTTGCGCGTGTAGCTCACCTCGTTGCCGACCAGCAGGTTCTTGGCGACCTGCTGGGTGATGGTCGAGGTGCCGCGCGGCGTCGTTCCGCTCATGAGGCCCTGCACGGCGGCGCGGACGAGGCCGGGGAAATCGAGCCCGTGATGGCTGAAGAAGGTCTTGTCCTCGGCCGAGAGATAGGCGTTGACGAGCATCGGCGGATAGTCGCTGTATTGCAGCTGCACGCGCCGCTCGCGCGCGAAGCTGTAGATCGGCTGGCCGTCTATGTCGCGCACCACCGTGGGCAGCGGCGGCTGATAGTCGAGCAGGCTCTTGGCGTCCGGCAGGCCGCGCGCGAAGAGCAGCCAGAAGAGGAAGATGCCGAGCGCCGCCAGGCCGAGCAGATAGGCGGGCCAGCGCCAGCGGCGGCGCGACCACAGGCTTGCCAGCCGCCCACGCCATCCGTCCTTGCCGTCGGCGCGGCGCAGGCGGATGCTGGTCGCGTCAGAGATGGGCTCATCCATGGGCGCCACCTAGACCATTTCCCCCGGCGGTGGGAACCGCTTTTGCGGTGGCCGGCTTTCACGTCCTCCCCGAGCTTGCTCGGGGAGGGGGACCGCCGGCGCAGCCGGTGGTGGAGGGGAAATGCGCAACGTCCAGCCAATCCCCCACCCCGAGACAAGCTCGGGGAGGAACACCTTGCCTCACCGCCCGATCGAAGCCCGCGCGAAATGCACGGAGACCGCCGCCGCCACGCCCTTGGCGATCTGCAGCCGCCCGTCGCGCGTGGCCAGCCAGCGGGCATCCTCCTCATTGCTGAGATAGCCGGCCTCGAACAGCACCGAGGGCGTGTCCGGCGACTTGAGCACCACCAGCGAGGCGAAGCGGTGCGGCGGATCGCGGAAGCGGAAATGCGCCACCGCCTCGCGGTAGAGCAGGTCGGCGAAGCGGCTGGAGGCCTCCATCGTCTCGCGCTGGGCGAGATCGATGAGGATGTTGCTGACGGTGGAGCTGGTGCGGGAAAGGTCGACGCCGCCGATGATGTCCGAGCGGTTCTCGCGGGCGGCGAGCCGCGCGGCCTCGCGGTCCGATGCGACGTCGGACAGGGTGTAGACGCTGGCGCCGCGTGCGGCGGGCGTCTCGGCGGCATCGGCATGGACGGAGATGAACAGCCGCGCGCCGAGCTGCCGGGCGATGCCGTAGCGTTCCTGCAGCACCAGGAAGCGATCGTCGCTGCGGGTGAGCGCGACGCGGATGCGGCCGGTCTTGAGCAGCTCGTCGCGGATCGCGAGCGCGATCGCCAGCGTCACGTCCTTTTCCCTGATGCCGAGCGTCGCGTTGCCCGCGCCGGGATCATGCCCGCCATGGCCGGCATCGATGACGACCAGCGGCCGGCGCGGGTCGCTCGGCCCCTCCACGGGCGGCAGCGCGATGCTCGGCGCCGCGTCCGGGATGCGCACGCTGATGCCGCGCCGCCGCGCCGGCGGGCGCGCCATGTGCGCGGCGGGAGCGGGATCGGCCGGGCCGGCGACGGGCAGGGCCGTGATGGCGAACAGGGCGGCAAGCAACGGCATGCGCGCGTCTTTTGCAGCGGGCGGGCGTCCAGCGTCCAGCCCAAAAGCAGCCCTTCCTCCCCCTCCCGTCTACGGAAGGGGGCCGGGGGGTGGACCCGTCCGAGTTGAATGGACTCAGTGCTCCTGCGAAAGCAGGAGCCCAGGGCGGTCATGCACTTCTCACGCGCCCCGGGCTCCTGCCTTCGCAGGAGCACAAGGTGATTCCGTCTGAAACAGACAGCCTCCAACCCCTCCCGCACGCCGAGGGGACCGGCCTCTGTATTAGATATATCGAGATATATCAAAATACGCCTCTCGGAGGAGTTGTGGAGGTTGTGCCCTCCGCGCCCGCTATGATGGGCTTAAACCCGCCGTAAAGCACCGGAAAAGCCGGTCGGCCGATGGCTTTGTCAGCGGCGCGGCTGCGAGCAGGCATGATCCTGCGATGACCTGCCGCCGCGCCGGCGCGGTCGGTTTTCGTCGTTGCCCTGCGGGCAAAGCCCTGCTAGCGCTTCACATTCCGGACCCGACACGCCACATAGGGGGCGTGGACCCCGAGAACCGGACCCATATCGCCCTCGTGGCGATCACACAGGTTGACGTTGCATGGCGCATGACATGAGAGGCACGGAGCACGCGGAAGCGAGCGCTCGTGCATGGACGCCGGCCCAATCGATGGCCATTGCCTCGATGATCGCGGATCGCGCCGACGCCATGGCAGCAGACACACAGTTTTTCGTTGAAAACCGGGGCTCGCGCGCCCGGCGCCGCGTCCTTACGACGCGCCGGCACGCGCGCTCCATCATTGCGCCGGGCATGGCGACCCTCACAGGGCGAGCCGTGCGGACCGGTTGGAGATGTTTGAATGACAATGCGTATGTTGATCGATGCGCGCCACCGGGAAGAAACCCGGGTCGCGGTCGTTACGGGGAACCGGATCGAGGAGTTTGATTTCGAGAGTGCCGAGCACAAGCAGCTCAAGGGCAATATCTATCTCGCCAAGGTGACCCGTGTGGAGCCGTCCCTGCAGGCGGCGTTCGTCGATTATGGCGGCAATCGCCATGGTTTCCTGGCCTTCTCGGAAATCCATCCCGATTATTATCAGATCCCGCGCGAGGATCGCGAGGCGCTGCTCGCCGAGGAAGCGGCCCATGCCGCCGAGGAAGCCGCGCTGCGCGCCGAGGAGGATGACGAGGATGATGACGGCGCGCCCGCCGGCGAGGTCGAGGTCGTCGAGCGCCCCGATCTCGACGAGGATGACGAGGCCGAGGGCGAGACCGGCGATGGCGCCGCGCCCAAGGCGAAGGACAATGGCAGCGACCAGGCCGCCGAGGAGCTGCGCCGCAAGCGCATGGCGCTGCGACGCCGCTACAAGATCCAGGACGTCATCAAGCGCCGCCAGGTGCTGCTCGTCCAGGTCGTCAAGGAGGAGCGCGGCAACAAGGGCGCGGCGCTCACCACTTATCTGAGCCTTGCCGGCCGCTATTGCGTGCTGATGCCCAACACCAGCCATGGCGGCGGCATCTCGCGCAAGATCAGCAATGCGGCCGACCGCAAGCGTTTGAAGTCCATCATCGCGGACCTGGCGCTGCCCTCCACCATGGGCTGCATCGTGCGCACCGCCGGCCTCTCGCGCACCCGCACCGAGATCCGCCGCGATTTCGACTATCTCGCCCGCCTGTGGGACGAGATCCGCGCGACCACCCTGCGGGCCAGCGCGCCGGCGCTGATCCACAATGACAGCGATCTCATCAAGCGCGCCATCCGCGACATCTATCATCGCGACATCGAGGAAGTGATCGTCGAGGGCGAGGAAGGCTATCGCCAGGCGAAGGACTTCATGAAGCTCCTCATGCCGAGCCATGCCCGGCGCGTGAAGCAATATGCCGATCCGGTCTCGCTGTTCCAGCGCGCCGGCGTCGAGGATCAGCTCGCGGCGATGTACAATCCGGTCGTGCAGTTGAAGTCGGGCGGCTATCTGGTCATCAACCCGACCGAGGCGCTGGTCTCGATCGACATCAACTCGGGCCGCTCGACCCGCGAGCATAATATCGAGCAGACCGCCACCGCCACCAATCTGGAGGCCGCGCGCGAGATCGCCCGGCAATTGAGGCTGCGCGACATGGCGGGCCTCATCGTCATCGACTTCATCGACATGGAGCACAACTCCAACATCCGCAAGGTCGAGAAGGCGATGAAGGAATCGCTCAAGGACGACCGGGCGCGCATCCAGGTCGGCCGTATCTCGGGCTTCGGCCTCATGGAGATGAGCCGCCAGCGGCTGCGCACCGGCGTGCTGGAAGCGAGCACGCGCGCCTGCCCGCATTGCGAGGGCACCGGCCTCGTCCGCACCGCGTCCTCGGCCGGCCTCTCCGCGCTGCGCATGCTGGAGGAGGAGTCGGCACGCGGACGCGGCAGCATCGTCACGCTGCGCGCGAGCCAGGAAGCTGCTTTCTACGTGCTCAACAACAAGCGCCGCGAGCTGGACGAGATCGAGCAGCGCTACGGCGTCACCATCGTCATCCTGCCGGATGGCGAGGTCGAGGGCGCGCGCATGTCCGTCGAGGCGAGCGGGCCGCGTCCGGTGCAGCAGGTGAGCTATGCGCCGCTCGCCGAGGAGGTCGAGGACGAGACCGCCGAGGCCTATGAGGATGAGGACGACGAGATCGACGAGGAGGAAGGCGAAACCGAGCGGTCCGCATCGTCCGAAGCCGGCGAGGAACGGGCCGATGGCGGCCGCAAGCGCAAGCGCCGGCGGCGCGGCCGGCGCGGTCGGCGCGATGGTGAAGCGCGGGTCGAGGCGCAGGGCGAAGGCGAGAGCGAGGCCGGCGACACTGTCGAGGCCAGCGCTGCCGAGGTTTCGGCCGAAGGCGAGGGCGACGATCAGCCGCGCCGCAGCCGGCGTGGCCGGCGGGGCGGTCGCCGCCGCCGGGCAGGCCAGGGCGAGCCCGCAATGGCCGCCGAGACGACCGAAGCCGACGTCGCTGGCGAGGCCGAGCCGGTCCAGCAGGTGCAGGAAGCCGCCGACACGGTGAGCGAGGCGCCGGCCGAGCCGGTTGCCGAGGAAGCGCCGGCCGCGCGGCCGCGCCGGCGCCGGTCCCGCGCCGCCGCCGAAGCCGAGACTGCGGCCGTGGCCGAGCCGGCCGTGCCCGCCGAAGCGGATGAAGCGTCCGTGCCGGTCGAGATGTCGCCCGAGCTGAGCGAACCGGCTCCGGCGCCCAAGCGTCGGACGCGGCGCAAGGCGACGGCGGTCGAGGTCGAGCCGGCGCCCGAGCCGGCAGCCGAGGTGGCGGAAGCGGAAGCCGCCCCGGCGAAGCCCAAGCGCACGCGTCGGCGCAAGGCCGAGCCGGAGGTCGATGGCGCGCTCCCGGTGGCCGCCGAGGCGACGGTGGCGTCCGAGCCGCCGAGCGGGATCGTCGAGACGCAGGCCGCGGACGCGAATCTCGCCGTCGCCGCCAATGGCGGATCGGACAATGTGACCGAAGAAGGCACCGGCGAGGCGCCCCGGCGTGGCTGGTGGCAGCGCACCTTCGGCAGCTGACGGTGCCGAACGCCGGTGGACGGATCGGATGGGCTCATCCGGTCCGTCAGCGGGGGTTCAGGCGCGGCGGAGCATAGGGCACGCCATGGCGCGACAACCGGCCAGCTTCCTCCCTCGTCCGGGCGGCGCGGTCCTGCGCGAGTCGCTGCGGGTCCTGGCCCGGCTGCTCGTGCTGCTGGCGGCGCTCGGCTTCGTCGGCGCGCGCGAGGCCGCCGCGCAGCAGGTGTTGCGCGACGCCGAGACCGAGCAGCTGATCCACGATGCGGCGGCGCCCCTGGTCCGCGCCGCCGGGCTGGACGACAAGAATGTCCAGTTCGTCGTCATCAACGATCCCAGCATCAACGCCTTCGTCGCGGGCGGCCAGATCGTCTGGATCCACAGCGGCCTCATCCAGAATGCCGACAATCTGAACCAGGTCCAGGGCGTGATGGCGCATGAGCTGGGCCATATCGAGGGCGGCCATGTCATCCGCTCGATGGAAGGCATCAAGGAAGCGACCGGCATCCAGATCGTCTCCATGCTGCTCGGCGCGGCGGCGCTGGCGGCGGGCGGCGGCGAGGCGGGCATGGGCATCATGGCGGCCGGCCAGCAGGCGGCGCTGGGCAAGTTCCTCGCCTTCACGCGCGGCCAGGAATCGAGCGCGGACGCCGCCGGCGCGCGCTATCTGAGCGCCGCCGGGATCAGCGGCAAGGGCAGCATCGAATTCTTCAAGAAGCTGCAGAATCTCGAATATCGCCTGTTCGTGCCGCAGGACACCTATGCGCGCACCCACCCGCTCTCCAGCGACCGCATCTCGGCGCTGCAGAATCTCTACACCCATGATCCGGCCTGGAACCATCCGACCGATCCGGCGCTGGAGGCGCGCTTCCAGCGGATCAAGGCGAAGCTCGTCGGCTATGTCGAGGAGCCGCCGCGCGTGCTGCAGCTCTATCCGCCTTCCGACACCTCGATACCGGCGCGCTATGCCCGCGCCTATGCCTATCACCGGAGCGCCTATACCGATCAGGCGCTGGCGGAGATCGACGCGCTGCTGACGGCGGTGCCGCACGATCCCTATTTCCTGGAGCTCAAGGGCCAGGTGCTGCTCGAATCGGGCAAGCCGGCCGACGCCATCCCGCCGCTGCGTGAGGCGGTGGAGCGGTCCGGCGGCAGCCCGCTGATCGCCACCCTGCTCGGCCATGCGCTGATCGCCACCGACGATGACCGCTATCTGGACGAAGGCGAGCGCATCCTGCGCGCCGCCGTGGCGCGGGATCGGGAGAATCCCTTCGCCTGGTATGCGCTCGGCACCATCTATGAGCGCAAGGGCGATACCGCCCGCGCGGCGCTGGCGACGGCCGAGCGCTACCAGATGGAAGGCCAGGACGCGCTGGCGCTGCGCAGCGCCGAAACGGCCATGCAGGGCATCGATCCCAAATCACCCGACTATCTGCGCGCGCAAGATATTGCCATGGTGAGTCGCGCCGCCCTCGAACAGCAGGACAGGAGACGATGAGCCAACGACCCGATCCCAGCACGACCATGCGCGCCGGCGGCGCCACCGACGCGATCGAGCGGCCGCGGCGGCGCTGGCTGGTGCCTTTGCTGCTGGCCGGCCTCGTCGTCGGCGGCGCGGTGGCCGCCTATGCCGCGGTCGAGCAGGCGGCGCCCGCGAGCGGCGATCGCGCGGCGGTCGAGGCCATCGTGCGCGACTATATCCTCGCTCATCCCGAGATCATCCCGGAGGCCATGGACCGGCTGCGCGAGAAGAAGCTCGCCCAGGCCGTGCAGGAGAACCGCACCGCGCTCGAAACGCCTTATCGCGGCGCCTGGGAAGGGGCGGCGCAGCCGGACGTCACGCTGGTCGCCTTCATGGATTATGCCTGCGGTTATTGCCGCGCCTCGCTGCCGGATATCGACCGGCTGGTGCGGGAGGATCCCAAGCTGCGGGTCGTCTATCATGAATTGCCGATCATCGCGGACGGCAGCCTCGGCGCGGCGCGGGTGAGCCTGCTCGCCGCCGACAGCGGCCATTTCAAGCAGTTCCACACCGCCATGTATGCCGCCGGCAATGTCGAGCCGGAGAGCGTGGTGCGCGCCGCGCGGGAAGCGGGCATCGACGCCGCCCGCGCCCGCACCGCGCTCCAGTCGGACGGGGCGGACGAGACGCTGATGGCCAATGTGCGCCTCGCCCAGGCGCTCCAGGTCCAGGGCACGCCGCTGTTCGTGGTGGGCGACCAGGTGCTGACCGGCGCGGTCGGCTATGACCGGCTCAAGGCCGCCATCGCCAAGGCGCGCGGCGCGAGCTGAATATGAGCACCTGGAGCCTGTCCGAGTTAAATGGAATCAGTGCCCCGCAGGAGCACATGCTTCACTCGGGGGAACGCCCCGTCCCCTCCGGTTCGCCCAGCCTGAGCGCATAGAGCCGTGGCCAGTTCTTGCCGGTCACGTAGAGCAGCCGCGCCTCGGAGTCCCAGGCGATGCCGTTGAGCACGGCGTCCGGATCGTTCCCCACATTCTCGGCGACCAGCGGGGCGAGGTTGATCCAGTCGTCGATCACTCCCGTCGCCGGGTCGATCCGGGCGATCAGCGGCGAATACCAGATATTCGCATAGATCTTGCCGTCGACATATTCGAGTTCGTTGACGAAGCGCACCGGCTGGCCTTCCCAGGTCACGGTGATGCGGCGCTGCTCGGCCAGCGTCCCGGGGTCGAGGAAGCGCAATTCGGCCGTGCCGTCGCTCATGATGAGCGAGCGGCCGTCGCCGGTCAGGCCCCAGCCCTCGCCCGCATAGGAGAAGCGGCGCTGCTCCTTGAAGTCCGCGCGGTTCCAGACGATGCCGACGCCGCCGCGCCAGGTGAGGCTGACGATGCGGTCGCCCCAGGGCGCGATGCCTTCGCCGAACAGCTCGGCCGGGATCGGCTGGCGGCGCACCAGCCGGCCATCCTCGAGCGCATAGGCGCGCAGGTCCGATTTGCCGGTGAGGCCGGTGCTTTCGTAGATCAGCCCGTCGGCGATGAAGAGTCCCTCGGTGAAGGCGGTCGTGTCATGATCGAGCGTGCGCGCGATCTCCCAGGGGATGGTGGCCTGCGCCGCGCCGGCGACCAGCAGCAGGAGCAGCGATGCGAGGAGGCGACGGATCACGCGGTCGTCTCGGCGAGCGCGGCGGCAAGCCAGTCGGGCAGCGGAGCGTCCGCCAGCGTCTCGACCGGCCGGTGGTCGATGGCGAGGCCCAGCGCGGGATAGGCGATGCGCCGCCGCGCCGGATCGGACAGGTCGATCGGCAGCACCACGAGCCGGCGGTTGACCTTGTTGCGATAATGCATGCGCGCGGTGTTCTCCTGGCCGACATAGCAGCCCTTGTCATAATCGACGCCGTTCAGCTCCTGCGCGTTGGTCTCCAGCCACAGCGTCTTGTCCTCGCCCAGCTCGGCCGCGCCTTCGGTCACGCCATGGGCGAGGCGGTGCGCGGTCCAGGCCGATCCCGCATCGCCCTCGTCCGCCGGCGCTAGCCAGCGCGAGCCGAGCGCGGCGAGGCGCGGATCGGGCGGCGCATCTTCCTGCGGCTCGCGCGACCAGTGGACGGCGAGGCCTGCCTCCGGCGCGATCGTGACCGGCCGGCGCAGCCGGTAGAGCATCAGCCGCTTCGCCAGCGCTTCCGCGCGCGCCGCTTCGCAGTCGATCAGCACATCGTCGCCGCCGGCCGGATCGGCCCACAGGATCATGTCGAACAGCGCCTTGCCCTGCGGGCTGAGCAGGCCCGCATAGCGCGGCGCGCCCGGCGCGAGCGTCAGCACGTCGCGCGTGAGCAGGCCCTGCAGGAAGGGCCGCGCCTCGGCGCCGCCGATGCGGAGGATGGCGCGATCGTGGAGGGTGGTGGGAAGCATTGGCTTTAGGTAGGACGGCAAGGTCAAACAGCCAAGCCGTTCGGCCCCCGGCGCGACGCGGAAAGATGGATTTCGACCATGACCCAGTCCTTCGACCTCAAGCTCAGCGGCGGCACGGTCCATTTGCCCGGCGGACCGGCGCGGGCGGAGGTCGGCGTGATCGGCGGCCGCATCGCCGCGATCGGCGCCGCGCTGGGCGATGCAGGCGAGACGCTGGACTGCGCCGGGCTCGACATCCTGCCCGGCGTGATCGACAGCCAGGTGCATTTCCGCGAGCCGGGGCTGGAGCATAAGGAGGATCTCGAATCGGGCAGCCGCGCGGCGGTGCTGGGCGGCGTGACCGCCGTGTTCGAGATGCCCAACACCAGTCCCAACACGGACAGCGCCGCGCGCATCGAGGACAAGCTGAAGCGCGCGCATCATCGCATGTGGTGCGACCATGCCTTCTATGTCGGCGCCACGGGCGAGAATGCCGAGCAGCTCGCCGAGCTGGAGATGATGCCGGGCACGGCGGGCGTGAAGATCTTCATGGGCGCTTCCACCGGCAGCCTGCTGGTGGCTGAGGACGAGGCGCTGGCCCGCGTGCTGGCGCATGGCCGCCGCCGCGTCGCCATCCATGCCGAGGACGAGGCGCGGATGAATGCGCGGAAGGACGAGCGGATCGAGGGCGATCCCGCCAGCCACCCGGTCTGGCGCGATGATGAGAGCGCGATGCTGGCTACCCGCCGCATCGTCGCGCTGGCGCGGGCAGCGGGGCGGCGCATCCATGTGCTGCACGTGACGACGCCGGCGGAGCTGGCGTTTCTCGGCGCGAACAAGGATATCGCCACCTGCGAGGTGACGCCCCAGCATCTGACGCTCGCCGCCGAGGAGGCCTATCCGCGCCTCGGCACCTATGCGCAGATGAACCCGCCGATCCGCAGCGCCGCCCATCGCGAGGGGCTGTGGCACTGGCTGCGCCAGGGCGTGCCGGATGTGCTGGGCTCCGACCATGCGCCGCACACCAGGGAGGAGAAGGCCAGGCCCTATCCCGCCTCGCCCAGCGGCATGCCGGGGGTGCAGACGCTGGTGCCGCTGCTGCTCGATCATGTCGCGCAGGGCCGGCTGACGCTCCAGCGTTTCATCGATCTGACCAGCGCCGGGCCGCAGCGCATCTTCGGGCTGGTCGGCAAGGGACGGATCGCGGTCGGCTATGATGCGGATTTCACGGTGGTGGACATGAAGGCGCGCTGGACGCTGGACGGGCAATGGCTCGCCTCGCGCTGCGGCTGGTCGCCGTTCGAGGGGATGCGCGTCACCGGCCGCCCGGTCGGCACCATCGTGCGCGGCCATCGCGTGATGTGGGAAGCGCAGCTCGCCAATCAGGCGATCGGCGAGCCGGTGCGCTTCGAGGCGACGGCATTTCCGGGGCATTGAGGGGGAGCGACGCGGCATATGGCCACCAGCGCATCGGGCGGGAAGGCGCGCAAGGCAGGCAAGTCCAGGAAGAAGCGCGGCCCGTTCGCGCGGATGGCGCGCTGGCTGGTCGTCGCCATTCTGGCCTTCATCGGCATCTCGCTGCTGCAGGTGCTGGTCTACAAGGTCGTGCCGGTGCCGGTGACGCTCACCATGCTGTTCGACAGCAACGGCATCACCAAGGACTGGACGCCGCTCTCGCGCATCGACCCGGACATGGCGCGCGCCGCGATCGCCGGCGAGGATGCCAAATTCTGCCAGCACCATGGCTTCGATGCCGATGCGATCCAGCAGGCGATGGAGCGCAACGCGCAGGGCGGCCGCATCCGCGGCGGCTCGACGATCAGCCAGCAGACGGCGAAGAATGTCTTCCTCTGGCAGGGCGGCGGCTATGTCCGCAAGGCGCTGGAGGCCTGGTACACGGTGCTGATCGAGGCGATCTGGGGCAAGCGCCGGATCATGGAGGTCTATCTCAATGTCGCGGAGACCGGCATCGGCACCTATGGCGTGCAGGCCGGTGCGATCCGCTATTTCCACCATGGCGCGGACAGGCTCTCGCGCATCGAGGCGGCGCGCATCGCGGCCGTGCTGCCGCTCCCCAAGAAGCGCGCGGCGATCGCGCCCGGCGGCTTCACCCGGCGCCACGGCAACAACATCGCGCGCTATATCGGCGCGGTGCAGGCGCAGGGCCTGGATGCCTGCCTGAGATAGGGTGGCGTGAACGAATCTTGGCCCCTCCTCGGAAGAGGAGGAGAGATGCCCAAACAAAAGGCGATCATGCCGTTTGCGAATCCGACGCTTCATTGCGTGCCGGTGGTGCGGCAGAAACACCCACTCCGTTCGCCCTGAGCGAAGTCGAAGGGCGGAGCTGAGCCGCAGGCGAAGCCCCCTTCGCTCCGCTCAGTGGTGCCCTTCGACTTCGCTCAGGGCGAACGGAGACTGGCAATATTCACTCCCCGCCTCAAAGAGCCCTTCGGCACGCCAAACGAAAAGGGCGGAGGCATCGCTGCCCCCGCCCCTTCGGAAGGATGATCCCGTCCGGACTTACATCTGGACGTGGACCGAGAACATCGCCGCGCGCGGCGCGCCGATCTGGACGAAGGGCACGCTGCCCGGCGCCAGGTTGCCGCCGAAACCGCCGACATAGAATTCGTCGAACAGGTTGGTGATGTTCAGCTGGCCATAGACGTTCGGCGCACCCAGCGATGCCAGCGAGAAGCGGGCGTCGAGGTCGAACAGCGTGTAGCCCCGGGCGGTCGCGCCATAGACCGGAACACCGTTGGCCATCACCTGCTGGTTGGTGTCGTAGATGTAGCGCTTGCCGGTCCGCTTGCCCTGGAAGCCCAGGTCGAAGTCGCCGACATGGAACTCGATGCGGCCGCCCAGCTGATAGACAGGAGCGCCGGATTCGCGCTTGCCGGCCGTCGGGGCGAAGATCGGGTTGCCGTCGGCATCGACGCCCGTCTGCACATCGTCCTTGATCTCCGAGTGCAGATAGGAGCCGAACGCATAGAGCGTCACGATATCGAGCGGCTGGTACGCGATGCTGCCGTCGATGCCCCATTTGTCGACCTTGCCGAGGTTCCGGTAGATCGTCTGATCCAGTTCGACATCATAGGCCGAAGCGAGACGGTTGCTGTACTTGGTGTACCAGCCGGTCAGCTGCGCCTGGATCTGTGAGGTGGTGTAGCGCACACCCAGGTCGAAGCTGTCGGTGGTTTCGGGAACTGGCGTGGCGCCGGCCGTACCCTCAGCGAAGTAGAAGCTGTTGTACAGCGGGTCGGTGCCAGGAACCTGGATACCCTTGGCATAGTTGAAGTAGATCGCTGCGTCGGGCGTGATCTTGTAGTTCAGGCCGACGTTCGGCAGCACCTTATTATATGAAATATCGCGGTGCTGGGGTGGCGTATAGCCGGGATTGGCGGCCGCATAAGCCGCCACGTCGCCCGGTGCGATGCAGTCCACGAAGCCGCTCGCCGAGGTGGTGAAGCAATATTGGTTCAGGTTGCGCTTGAAGAACGGTGCGCGCACGCCGAGCCGCACGGTCAGCGCATCGTCGAGGAACTCGCCGCGATATTCGCCCGACACCTGATGCAGGATGGCGTAGGAGAGGCGGTTACGCTTCTGGATGACATTGCCGTTCACGTCCCGGATCGGGTCGTTGACCGGGAAGACGTCGACCGGAGCACCGCCCGGCAGCAGATAGCCGGCTTCGCCGGTCTGGCGGTGACGGCCCATGTCATAGGTATAAGCGATACGAACGGTGTTGTGCTCGTCGATGTCGTAACGCAGCGACGAGATCACGCCGTAGCGATGGGTCTGCGTCTGGCTCGGTGCGATCACTGTGACGCGGTCGAGCACATCGCCGTCGCCATTGAGGTCGATGCCGGCATAGTAGGAGCCGCCGATGAAGCCATACAGCGTGTCCTCGCCTACTGCGCGGCCGCCCTCGGACATGGTAACGGTGCCACCGCCATTGGCCTTCACATACTGGTAGCTCGGATCGACCGTCAGGACGAGGCCGTCAGCCAGCGTGAAGCGCGAGCTGCCGCGGATGTTGCCCGTGTTGGACGGGTTGAAGCGATAGTCGAACACCGTGCCGCAGCTGTTCGGGCTGTCGGCGACGTCCGGAATGGCAGGCGCGAGCTGGCAGGGCTCGAGCGTGTAGAAGCGCTCGTCGCGGTTGGTCGGGAAGCGGTTCGAGCTGTTCGGGCCGACCTCGCGGTCGGCATCGATACGCAGCGGCAGCGATCCGAAGAAATTGTTGCGGTTCTGGTTATAGTGGCCGGCGATCGAGATGAAGTCGCCATTGCTGCCGATCGGCTGATAGATGCGCGCATTATACTGCTGCTTGTCGATCTTGCCGTAATTGTTGAAAACATTGTCGTTGCCGGTGCGGCTGGCGGAGAAGAAGGCGCGCGTGCCGAACGGCGTGAACACGCCGGTATCGATCGCGCCGAACATCCGGTAGAAATTATAGTCGCCGATCGCGCCGACCATGGTGACGTTGAAGTCCTCATAGGGCAGGCGGGTCAGATAGTTGACCGTGCCGCCCGAGGCCGCGGCGGTCGGGCTGTCGACGTCCGTGCTGCCCATGTTCACGCTGACCTGGCCGATCAGCTCCATGTCGAGCATCTGGTTGGAATAGACCGCATAGTTACCGGTGTCGTTGAGCGGAATGCCGTCCCACTGCAGCGAGACGCGGTCCGGGCCGAAGCCGCGGATGTTGAGCGTGCCGCCCGCCGAACCATAGGGGTCGTTGTTCTGGAAGCTGACGCCCGGCAGCATGTTGATCGTGTTGAGGATCGTGTTCGTGCCCTGACGGCTGATCAGTTCCTCGGTGATGACGCCGGTGGCCTTGGTCGTGTCGGGCATCTGGAAGCCGCCGACCTCGCGCGGGCCGCGCGAACCGGTGACGACGATCGCGTCCTCGAAGTCGATGGAGCCTGTCGACTGCGCATGAGCGTCGGTCGCCAGAGCCCCGGCGGCAACGGTCGCCGCGAGAAAGATACGGAAATTTGACATCGGTGCTCCCCTTGGAACGGTGTGTAGCTCTGCTCGTGCGGCGCGGACACGCGCCCATTCTGCCTCGCCGGTTCGCTCTGGAACCCTGGCGTCCTCTCTCGATGGCGGCCCCGTGGAGGGTCGACGTTACTGAATTATGACGGTGGCATGCCTATAAGAGCGAGCGGCCGCGGCCCGCTATCGCGAATTCTCGGCCCGGCGGACCGCAGGCACGGATTGTCTGCCGCAAGATGGCCGGAACATCATGAAACTATGTGTTTTTTCAATAGGATGTTGTGCGGTGCGGCATCGATGCAACGCTTGTGCGGAAAAGTGCATCAGTGGCTGTCGGCGGCTGGCCTGGAAGAGTCCGGATCGGCCCTGATCGCGCATCCTGGTCCAGATCCGCGATCGGCGACGTCCCCGTCCGGGCGATCGAGTCTCGTCTTGCCGATGTGACCTCAGCGCAGCCGGTGCGCCGCCATGGCCGCATAGTCCGCCCGGCAGGCCTCGCTCACGGCCTGCAACTCGGCGGGCAGGGCAGGCAAGGGCTGCTCGGCCTCCGCGCGTGCGAATCCCGTGCTGGCCTCGACCCGCTCATACCAGTGCGCCGCCCAGATGCCGTCGCGCGAATGGCGGCCCGCCGGCCAGGCGAGCATGGCCGGGTCCCAGGCGATGCCGATCGCCGTGCAGAGCGCCGCGAGCGTGCCCGCCGGATCGGCCAGCACATCGGCGGCGTCGATCACCGGCGGCGCATGGCCGCGCCGGTCGCACAGGCGGTCGAAGAAAGCGCGCTGGGCGGCATAGCCGAGATCCCGCGGCGTCACGCTCTCGCGCTTGGCGGCATAGGAAGCGACCATGCGCGCCGGATCGCGGATCAGGAAGGCATGGTTGAAGCCGTCGAGATCGTCCGGCGCCACCGGGCCGATCATATGATGCGTCATATGCTTCTGGTACCAGACCATCCTGCCGTCCGGCGCCGGGCCGGCGAGCGTGCGCGTGACCGACGCCCAGTCGCAGTCCATGTCCGCGATGATCGCCTTGCGCATCGGATGGTCCGCGCCGCTCTCGCGCAGGAAGCAGCCATAATAGGGCTCGTCGCTCACCACCGTGTCGGCCCGGCTGGAGAAGCTGCGCATCATCGCGGTGGAGATGTTGCGCGGGCCGGACCACATGGCGATGTGGATGGTGGCGATGCCGATCATGGCCGGGTGCGCGCCGCCACGTCACGCTCGACGGCGGCGCGATAGAGCGTCTGCAACCGCTCGACCATCGGGCCGCGCTCCGTGCCGAGCACGCGCCCGTCGACGGTGCCGACCGGCGCCACGCCGGCGAAGGTGCCGGTGGTGAAGGCCTCGTCCGCGCCATAGACGTCGGTCAGCGAGAAGTTGCGCTCGAACACCGGTATGCCGGCCTCCCGCGCCGTCTCGATGACGATGCGGCGCGTGATGCCGTCCAGGCAATAGTCGCCGGTCGAGGTCCAGACCTCGCCCTTGCGCGCGATGAAGAAATGCGTGGAGTTGCAGGTGGCGACGAAGCCGTGCGGATCGAGCATCAGCGCCTCGTCCGCGCCGGCCTGGGCGGCCTGGATGCAGGCGGTGATGCAATTGAGCTTGCTGTGGCTGTTGAGCTTGGGGTCCTGCACGTCGGGATAGCCGCGCCGCGCATGCACGGTGAAGAGGTTCAGCATCCGCGTGGCCGTCTCCGGGATGGGGCGCTTCCATTCCGGGATGATGACGATGGTGGCGGGCGAGACGACCACGCGCGGGTCCTGATAGGGCGTCGAGCGGATGCCGCGCGTCACCATCAGCCGCACATGCGCGCCCTCGTCGGTCATGCCATTGGCGTCGAGTATGGCGTAGAGCCGCGCTTCCAGCGCCTCGGGCGACAGGCCGATGTCCATCGCGATCGCCTTCGCGCCGCTATAGAGCCGGTCCATGTGCCGATCGAGGAAGGCGAGCCGGCCGCCATGCAGGCGGATGCCTTCCCATACGCCGTCGCCGAGCATGAAGCCCGAATCGAACACCGAGACCACCGCCTGAGCGCGCGGCATGTGGACGCCGTTCACATCGATGAGGATGGTCTCGTTGCGGGGATCGGGCGTGTAGTTGTGCGTGCCGGTCGCATTGGCCAAGGCGGGCTCCTTCTTTACATGTGCGCCTGCGCTCGCCCGACTTTTGCACAATTCACCCGCTCGGCTCCACACTCTTCGTCATTCCCGCAAACGCGGGAATGACGAAGAAGGATGGCGTCGAACATGCTCGGCATGTGCCGCGCCGCAAGGCTCAGCCTTCCTGCCGCGACGGCAGGATGAGCGACATCGCCAGCAGCCCGGCCGTCCCTTCGATCCAGCCGCCCAGCACGTCGCTCGGCCAGTGCACGCCCAGCCACACGCGGCTGAAGCCGGTCGCGAGGATCATGGCGAGGCAGAACAGCGTGGCAAGCGGCGCGCGACAGAGCAGGGCGATCCCGCCCCAGAGCGTCATGGCGCCGGCGGCGTGGCCGCTCGGATAGCTGTGGCCGGACGTGAGCGCGAGATGCTCCAGCACATCCGGCCGCGGCGCCAGGAAGACGAGCTTCATGAGCGCGTTGAGGATCATCATCCCCACCACCGCCGTCAGCAGCCAGAGCATGGCGCGGGGGCGCCCGGCCGAGGCGAGGAACAGGCCGGCGAGCAATGCGATATAGAGGCGTGCGCCGCCATCGCCCAGCTCGGCGAGCCAGACCGACAGCCATGTCGCGCCGTCGGCGCCCGGCATGCCGCGCAGATGCGCGACGATCCGCATGGCCAGCGCGTCCGCCGGCGCGAACAGGCCGAGATATTTGAACAAGCCGATGACGGCCACCAGTGCCAGCAGCCCGGCTGCCAGCAGCAGCCGGCGCCGCGGAGTCATGTCATCCAGCGCGGGCCGGAGGCGGGTCAGATATGGATCACCCGGCCATAGGCGGCGAGCACGCTCTCGTGCATCGTCTCGCTGATCGTCGGATGGGGGAAGACGGTCCGGATGAAGTCCTGCTCCACCAGCTCGGCGGTCTTGCCGATGGTGTAGCCCTGGATCATCTCGGTCACTTCCGCACCGACCATATGGGCGCCGAGCAACTCGCCGGTCTTCGCGTCGAACACCGTTTTCACGAAGCCCTCCGCCTCGCCGAGCGCGATCGCCTTGCCGTTGCCGATGAAGGGGAAGGTGCCGACCTTCACGTCATGGCCCGCTTCCCTGGCCTTGGCCTCGGTGAGGCCGACGCTCGCCACCTGCGGCTGGCAATAGGTGCAGCCGGGGACGTTGCGCGGGTCCATCTCGTGCGGATGCACATCCTTGTTGCCGAGCGCCTGCGCGATCGCCTCGGCGGCGGTCACGCCCTCATGGCTGGCCTTGTGCGCCAGCCATGGCGGGGCGGTCACGTCGCCGATCGCCCACAGGCCGGGCACATTGGTGCGGCAGAGACCGTCGGTCCTGATATGGCCGCGCTCCATCGTGACGCCGAGCGTGTCGAGGCCGATATCCTCGGTATTGGGCACGATGCCGATCGCGACGATGCAGTGGCTATATTCGCCGGTCTCGCTCTTGCCGTCCTTGGCCTTGATGGTGGCGGAGACGCCCTTGTCGCTCGCCTTCAGGCTCTCCAGCGCCGCGCCGGTCATGATCTTCATGCCGCGCTTGGTGAGCTGCTTCTCGAGGAAGGCGGAGACGTCCTTGTCCTCGACCGGCACGATGCGGTCCATCATCTCGACCACGGTCACGTCCGCGCCCATGTCGTTGTAGAAGCTGGCGAACTCGATGCCGATGGCGCCTGAGCCGATGACCAGCAGCTTGCCCGGCATCTCCGGCGGGGTCATGGCGGTGCGGTAGGTCCAGATGCGCTTGCCGTCCGCCGGGGCGAAGGGCAGGTCGCGCGCGCGCGCGCCGGTCGCGACGATGATATGCTTGGCGGTCAGCTCGCTGGCCTTGCCGTCCTGGTCCGTCACGACGAGCGTGTTGGCGGACTTGAACGTGCCGGTGCCCATGTGCACGGCGATCTTGTTCTTCTTCATCAGATGCGTGACGCCGGCATTGAGCTGCTTGGCGACGCCGCGCGAGCGCTTCACCACCGCTTCCAGATCGGCCGTGATCTTCTCTGCGGCGAGGCCATAATCCTTGGCGTGGCTCATATAATGGAAGATCTCGGCTGAACGCAGCAGCGCCTTGGTGGGGATGCAGCCCCAGTTGAGGCAGATGCCGCCGAGCAGCTCGCGCTCCACGATCGCGGTCTTGAGGCCGAGCTGCGCGCCCCGGATGGCCGCGACATAGCCGCCGGGCCCGGAGCCGAGGACGATGAGGTCGTAACTGTCTGCCATGACATATCTTCCCTAGTGAGGTTCAGCCGGCGAGCGGCACGAGAGACTGGCCGGCGACCCAGCCCGAGCGGCAGGGGCCGGCATAGTTGCCGCGCCGCGCGATCGGCGCGGCGACGCCGCACGCGGCAAGCGCGCCGTCCGTGGCCGGATAGACGATGCCGATCCAGCCGCCGCCGCCGGCGCTGTCGCACATATAGACTTCGGTGCCCGGGCCAAGCGCATCGAGCTGCGGCGCGGCGCGATCGGGCGCGGCCCACACCGCCAGCGAATAGGAGTCGCCCGCCTCTCGCGCGCTGACCCTGGCGATGGTGCTGCAGGCGCCCAGATCGGTCTCGCCGCCGACCTGCACCGGCTGGCGGGCGGGGATCATCGGCCGGTCCGGCGCCGTCGGGACATTGGCCGGGCCGCCGCGGTTCCCGCCGGCGTGACCGGCGAGGATGTCGCCGCTCGCCGCCCCATTGTCGGCCGCCGTGTCGCGCCCTGGCAGCCGGTCCTTGCGGGCGATCAGCAGGGCGATGCCGAGCAGAGCGAGGATCGGCAGCAGGATGACGAGCGCCAGCTTCATGCGCCGGCGTCCATGGGCGGGACGGGGCGCGGCTGGCGGTTCTCGTCGATCGCCACGAAGACGAAGCGCGCCTGCGTCACCTTGTAGCTCTCCGCGCTGTGCCGCGCGCGCCGCCAGGCCTCGACCTCGATGCTCATGCTGGTGTTGCCCACCTTGACCAGATGCGCGAACACCGAGACCTCATCGCCCACGAAGACCGGGCGCAGGAACGCCATCCCGTCGACCGCGATCGTCACCGCCCGCCCCGCGCTGTGCCGCGCCGCGACGAGGCCCGCCGCCATGTCCATCTGGCTCATCAGCCAGCCGCCGAAGATATCGCCATAGGGATTGGCGTCCGCCGGCATGGTGGTGACGCGGATCGTGGGCGCGATGGTGGGGAGGGTTTCGGTCTCAGACATGGCGGGCACTGTCCCTGAACCCCTCAATCCGTGGATGATGGCGGAAAGCTGACTCTCCGCCCTGTCCGGCCCGAGCTTGTCGAAGAGCCCTCCTTTTCCTGCAGCTCGCGGACGTGGAGGAACGGGCCTTCGACAAGCTCAAGCCGAACGGGAAACAGGTCTCGGATGCTTTGCGCGGTAGCGCCCCTTGCTGGCATGGCTTACGCCACCAGCCCCAGCGGCGCCTCCACCAGCTCCTTGAACACCTTCATCAGCTCCGCGCCGTCGGCGCCGTCGATGGCGCGGTGGTCGAAGCTGCCGGTGGCGGACATCACCGTCGCGATGCCGAGCGCGTCGTCGATCACATAGGGCCGCTTCTCGCCCGCGCCGATCGCCATGATCATTGCCTGGGGCGGATTGATGACCGCCTCGAACTGCTTGATGCCCATCATGCCCATGTTGGAGAGCGAGGCGGTGCCGCCCTGATATTCTTGCGGCGCAAGCTTGCCCTCCTTGGCGCGGCTGGCGAGGTCCTTCATCTCGGTGGAGATGGCGCTGATCGCCTTGCTGCCGGCATCGACGATGATCGGCGTGATGAGCCCGGCGGGGATCGACACGGCGACGCTGATGTCGGCGCGCGTGAACTTGAGCAGCTGGTCGCCGGCGAACTGCACATTGCATTTGGGGCAGGCGAGCAGCGCCTTGGCCAGCGCCTTGATGAGCATGTCGTTGACCGAGAGCTTGACGCCCGAGGGTTCGAGCGCCTTGTTGAGCTCGCCGCGCAGCTTGAGCAGCGCATCGAGCCGCACGTCGACGGTCAGGTAGATGTGCGGGATCTGCTGCTTCGATTCGGTGAGGCGGCGGGCGATCGTCTTGCGGATGTTGGAGAGCTTCTCCGCCTCGTGCGGGATGCCGAAATCCTGGGCGGCGACCGGAGCGGGCGCCGGTGCCGCGGCCGGTGCGGCAGTGGGCGCCGCCACGGTCTGCGCGGCAGCCGCGCCCGGCTTGGCGCCTTCCAGGTCCGCCTTCACCACGCGGCCATAGGGGCCGCTGCCCTTGACGGTGGCAAGGTCGATTCCGGACTGTGCCGCGAGCCGCCGCGCGAGCGGGCTGGCCTTGACGCGGTCGCCCGTGGCGGTTGCGGCCGGTGCCGGCGCGCTGGCCTTCGCTACCTCCGGTTCGGGCCTGGGCACGCTCGCCGGTTCGGGCTTGGGCGCCGGCGCATCGGCCTTGGGCGCCGGTGCGGCCGTCGCCGCCTCGCTCGGCACCGCCTCGCCTTCCTCGACCAGCACCGCGATCACCGTGCCGACCTTCACATTGTCGGTGCCTTCGGGCACCAGGATCTTGCCGACCACACCCTCGTCGACCGCCTCGAACTCCATCGTGGCCTTGTCGGTCTCGATCTCGGCGAGCAGGTCGCCCGAGCTGACGGTGTCGCCTTCCTTCACGAGCCATTTGGCAAGCGTGCCTTCCTCCATGGTGGGGGAAAGGGCGGGCATCTGAATGTTGATCGCCATGGGGCCGGCTTCCTGCTTCGTGCTGTTGGACAATCCGCGGCCACCTTCACGCTTTGCCTCGCGCGGTCAAGGCCGTCGCTTGCATCGGGGATGAATTTCCCCCACCTAGGGCAAAAGCAATGCGGGAGGGCTGTGGCATGATGCGCACCTACCTCGTCGTCGTCGACGAAAGCGTGGAAGCGGAATCGGCCCTGCTGTTCGCGGCGCGGCGCGCTGCCAAGACGGGAGGCGGGGTGCATATGCTCGCCATCGTGCCCAAGGCCGAGTTCGTGCAATGGGGCTCCGTCCAAGCGACCATGGAGGAGGAGGCCCGCGCCCGCGCCGAGGCGCTCGCCATGGGCGCGGCCGGCACGCTGATGGCCGAGGCCGGCATCCAGCCGACCATCACGGTGAAGGTGGGCGATGCGATCGCCTCCGTGAAGGAGATGCTTTCCTCGGGCGAGCCGGTCGCGGCGCTGGTGCTGGGCGCCGCGCCCAAGGGCCCGCCGGGGCCGCTGGTCGCCCATTTCGCGGGCCATGACGCCGGCGCATTGCCCTGCCCCGTGATGATCATCCCGGGCTCGCTCAGCCGCGAGGATATCGAGCGGCTGAGCTGAGGGCTGTCAGTTCTGGATAGGGAGCCATCATGTGCGCCTGCCTCCATCCGATCCGGATGGATTGCAGGAATGGTTCAGGCCTGGACATCCTCGCGGATGATGACGGGCTCATGCGTGACCGGGAAGTTCACCGATCGCGCGATGAAGCACATGGCATGGGCTTGCGCGTGCAGCTCCGCCGCCCGGGCTTCGCTCGACGTCGCGGAGATGGTGACGCGCGGCCGCAGCACCACCGCGACGAATTGCCCCGCCCCGCCGGCTTCCTCGATCATCCGGCCCTCGGCATGGTCCTCATAGGCGGTCACGACCACGCCCGCCTGCGCGCAGAGACCCAGATACCAGAGCTTGTGACAGGCCGAGAGGGAAGCGACCAGCAGTTCCTCCGGGTTCCACCGGCCGGCGTCGCCGCGAAAGGCCGGGTCCGACGATCCGGCGATGCTCGTCTTTCCCGGCGCGGATATGTCATGCGCGCGCTCATAGCCACGATAGCTGCCGGTGCCGCTTCCGCTGTTTCCCGTCCAGGTCACGGTGACGGCATAGTCATGCTGCTTGTCGGCCATCATTGTCCTCGCGGGCGGTCGGCGGCCGGTCGCCGCGCGGGCCGGTGCTCCCGTTCCGGGGAGAACCGGCCCGCGCCGGCGGATCAGCCCGGCTGGTTGGCGCGCTCGGCGCCGTTGCCATCCAGATTCTCGGCGACGAACGCCCAGTTCACATGGCTCTTGAGCACGACGTCGGCATAGTTTGGCCGCGCGTTGCGATAGTCGATATAATAGGCATGTTCCCACACATCGAGGATGAACAGCGGCTTGGCGCCATGCGCGACAGGCGTGTCGGCGTCATGATAGCTGGTCACTTCGAGCTTGCCGTCGGTGAGGTTGAGCGCCGCCCAGCCGCTGGCGAAATGGCCCACTGCCTCCGCCTTCAGCTTCTCGATCAGCGCGTCGGTCGAGCCGAAGCCCTCCTTGATGAGGTCGGCGAGCTTGCCGGTCGGCTCCTGCGTCTCGGGCGAGAGGCACTGCCAGAAGAAGCTGTGGTTCCAGATCTGGCCGACCTGGTTGAACAACCCGCCCTTGGATGAATTGATGAGCTCGAGCAGCGACTTGCCTTGCAGGCTCGGGTCCGCCGCGACCAGCTCGTTGGCCTTCACCACATAGGCATTGTGGTGCTTGCCATGATGATAGTCGAACGTCTCCTCGGACATGTCCTTGCCGAAGGCGGTCTTTGCATAGGGTAGGTCGGGCAGGATGAAAGCCATGGTCTGTCTCCGTGTGCTGTTTTGTCCTTGGGACAACGAACGCATGGGGATACGAATCGTTGTCGTGCAGGAGCCAGATGGCGTGGATCGGCGGCCGATGCCAGCCTTCAATCGCGATCAGGCCCCATCGCCATCCTGAATGAAGGGCGCGGATCGGCGGATGGGTCATTTGCCGCGTCGATCCGGCCTTGCGATGACGGTCTGCCGCAGAAGGGTCAGAACGGAATATGGAAGTTGTTTCTGCAATGGGCTGCCTCCGTAGGGGCAGCTGTCGCCCCTGAATGCCCCCTACAGCAGCTCATGCTTCCTCAAGCAGTGGCGCAGCTGGTCGTAGGACAGGCCGAGCGCCTTGGCGGTGGCGCGCTGATTGTAGCGGTTGCGTTCCAGGGCGTGCCTGAGGATGGTGGACTCGTGCGCGTCCACGGCGGCGCGGAAATCGGTGATGTCGTCCAGCATGATGGAGAGTGCGCCGTTGGCCGGCTTGTCCGGCGCGGCGGGCTCCGGCTCGGGGCCTGCCGCGGCCGCAGGAGGGGCCGCGCCGTTCGCCCGGTGCGACGGCATGGGCTCCGGCTTCCAGGGCGAGGCGAAGGGATCGAACTGGATCGCGTCGATCGGCGTGGTCGGGTCGGGCCAGCGATAGACGGCGCGCTCGACCACGTTGCGCAGCTCGCGGACATTGCCCGGCCAGCGATAGGCGACCAGCGCTTCCATCGCCTTGCGCGAGAAGCCCGGCCAGCCCGGCCAGTGCAGCTCGGTCGCCATGCGCCGGCCGAAATGCTCGGCCAGCACCTCGACATCGCCTTCGCGGCCCCGCAGCGGCGGCAGGGTGATGACCTCGAAGGAGAGGCGATCCAGCAGGTCGGCGCGGAAGCGGCCGGCCTCCACAGCATCGGGCAGATGCTCGTTGGTCGCCGCGACGATGCGCACATCGACATTGAGCGGCCGTGAGGCGCCGATGCGCGTCACCTCGCCATATTCGACCGCGCGCAGCAGCCGCTCCTGCGCGGCCATGGAAAGCGTGCCCAGCTCGTCGAGGAACAGCGTGCCCCCGTCCGCCTCCTCGAACCGGCCGGCGCGCGCACGGGTCGCGCCGGTAAACGCGCCGGCCTCATGGCCGAACAGCTCGGCCTCGATCAGCGTCTCGGGCAAGGCGGCGCAGTTCATCACGATCAGCGGCCCGTCCCAGCGCGGCGAGAGGCGATGGATGCGCTCGGCGATCAGTTCCTTGCCGGTGCCGCGCTCGCCGATCACCAGCACCGGGCGGATGAGTTCGGCCGCGCGGCCGGCCTGCTCGACCGCGTCCAGGAAGGCCAGTGATTGGCCGACGAAATGCGTCACTTTCTCCACGACCAATGATTAGGAAAATTCCCCATATTTTGGCAACAGAAACTTGGGGCGCGCTGAATATTGGATGAATGGAATGGCGGGAATCAGCCACTTTTCAAAATTGGCACGGGTCCTGCAATGTATGGGACAAGCCGCCAACAAAGGCGGTCAATTGAAGGCCACAGATCAGGAAGAGACAGATCATGACGAACTTTGCGAACAGCTTCAGCACCAGCGCGGTCGCTGCCCTTCTCACCGTCGTGTTCAGCGCCGTCACGGTGCTCGGCGCGGTCGGTCCCGCCTATACCGGCAAGGCTTCGAGCCAGCAGGTCGTGGCGGGGATTGAAAATGTCCCCGGCAAGTCGGCAAATACCCTTGCTTGACGGCTTGTCAGACCGCCGGGGCGGGAGCCCCCCTAGCCCGCCCCGGCCCCTGAACAACGGATTGGAGTAACAGTCAAATGGGTATCTTCTCTCGCACCCGCGACATCATCGCCGCCAACGTCACCGATCTTCTGGATCGGGCGGAGGACCCGGCGAAGATGATCCGCATGATCATCCTCGAGATGGAGGAAACACTGGTCGAGGTGCGAGCGTCCGCCGCCCGCACGATTGCGGACCAGAAGGAAATGCGCCGCCACATCTCCAAGCTCGATGCGCTGCAGGCGAGCTGGAAGGAGAAGGCCGAGCTGGCCCTTTCCAAGGACCGCGAGGACCTCGCCAAGGCCGCCCTCGTCGAGCGCCAGAAGGCCGCCGACATGGCCGATCACCTGAAGCAGCAGATCACGCTGCTCGATGATGCGCTCAAGGCCTCGGAAGAGGATATCGCCAAGCTGCAGGGCAAGCTGCGCGAGGCGCGCGCCCGGCAGAACAGCCTGGTCACGCGCATGGAAAGCGCGCAGACTCGCCTCAAGGCCCGCGAGATGTACAATGGCGAGCGCGTCCAGGACGCCTTCTCGCGCTTCGAGATGCTCGAGCGCCGGGTGGACCTGGCCGAGGGCCATGCCGATGCGGCGGGCCTGGGCAGCCAGCCCAAGACGCTGGAGCAGGAGTTCGCCGAGCTGCAGTCCAACGACAAGGTCGAGGCCGAGCTGGCCGCGCTGAAGGCCGCGCAGAAGAAGGATTGAGGCCATGGAGGACGTGTTCCTGCCCATCATCATCTGCGGCATGCTCTTCATCGGCATGCCCTGGCTGATCTTCCACTATGTCACCAAGTGGAAGCAGGCGCCCAAGATCACCGACGAGGATGAGCGGCTGCTCGATGAGCTGCATGTGCTCGCCCGCCGGCTGGAGGAGCGCCTGCAGACCGTCGAGCGGATCATCGCCGCCGACAATCCCGATTTCCGTCCCGCCCGCCCTGCGGAGAGCGAGGACTTTGATTATGATCGGAGGAACTGAGATGTCCGCTCGTCGCACCAAATTCTATCTCGACAAGCAGAATGCCAAATGGATGGGCGTCTGCGCCGGCATCGCCGACTATACCGGGATCGACGTGCTCTGGGTCCGGATCGGCGCCGTGCTGATCACCCTGATGGGCGCCTTCCCCTGGACGTTCATCGCCTATTTCCTCGCCGCCTGGATGGCCGACGCCAAGCCGATCGGTCTCTATACGGACCGGGCCGACGAGAAATTTTGGCAGGGCGTGCGCACCAATCCGGCGCGCTCGACCCGGGATGTGCGCAGCAAGTTCCGCGACATCGACCGGCGCCTGTCGGACATCGAGACCTATTACACCAGCCGCAACACGCGCCTGGCGGACGAGATCGACAGCCTGCGCTGAGCGGGCCTGTCGCCAAGCGGGAGTGAGAGAGATGCAGTGGGGTGGACCGGCTTTTGTCATCGCGATCATCGCTTTGTCCTACGGGGCGTGGATCGCCACCACCTGGATACGGAGCCGCCATGGCTATCCGATCGAGAATGAGTGGGGCGGCACGGTGAGCAAGGGCGATCTCGGCGCCGAGCGCAAGATCGAGCTGCTGACCCATGAGAATGGCGAGCTCAAGGACAGGATCGCGCGGCTGGAAGAGCGCATCGCGGTGGTCGAACGGATCGTGACCGACGGCGCGCTGCGCCTCGATACCGAGATCGAGAAGCTGCGCTGAGCGCGGAACGCGAGGAGAGACTATCATGGCACAGGGTTCCGACATCGCCGAGACCGTCATCATCCCCAATCTCCCGTGGATCATCGGCGGCGGCATGCTGCTCGGCCTGCTGGGCATCGTGGGGTGGATCTTCACCACCTGGCTCAGGGTTCGCAACGGCTATCCGCTGGAGAATAGCTGGGGCAAGCCCATCTATCCGCAGAAGAACGAGGAGACGATCGAGCGCATCAGGCTGCTCAGCCAGGAGAATGCGCAGCTGCGCGCCGAGCTGGGCTCGATCAAGGATCGCCTCGTCAATGTCGAGCGGATCGTGACCGACGGCTCGCTGCGCCTGACCCACGAGATCGAGAGCCTGCGCGGCCCGAGCAATTGAGGAGCACGGACGATGGACAAGACATGGCTGGTTCTCGGCTTCTTCATGATCGTGGTGGGTATCCCCGTGATCGCGGACCTGATGCACAAGCTCCACAAGCAGAAGATGAAGCTGCGCGAGCGCGAGCTGGAGATTCTGGGCACGCAGACCGCCGAGAAGGCCGCACAATATGCGGCCCAGGTCGAGCGGCTGGAGCAGCGGGTGCGCGTGCTGGAACGCATCGCAACCGATCGCGGCGCGGATCTGGCCAGCGAGATCGAGCGGTTGCGCGACCCGGTCGCGCCGCATCCGACCGAACATTGAGACAAGAAGACCAGGAGGCCGAGACATGAACCCTTTTGAAATGGTCGTCGCGATCGTCGCGATCACTGCCATCGCCAGCGTCATCCGCGCCAGATATGGCGTCGTGCGTCGGGGCCGGGGCGAGGAACTTGTCAGTCGCGCGCCGCAGCCCGATCCCGAGGCCGACCGGCTGCGCGAGGAGGTCCGCAAGCTCAAGGAGCGCGTGGCCGTGCTGGAGCGCCTGGCGACCGACAGTTCGACCGCGCTCGATCGCGAGTTCGACAAGCTGAAGAATATCGACTGAGCCTTGCGCTCGTTCAGGGAAGGACCAGGACAATGACGACCGACCTGAGCTTCATCCAATATTGCGCCATGGGGCTGGTGCTGACCGGCTGGATCGGCATCCTCGCCTATGCGGGCCTCAAGGGCTGGAACGGCTGGCTCGCCTACAAGCGGGCCGAGCTGGAAATGACCGCCCGCGCGCACGGCGCCGCGAGCAGCGGGGGCGCGGTGACGGCCGCGACGCGCATCGACGTCGCCGATCTCAAGGAACGCATCCGCAAGCTGGAGGCGATCGCGGCAGGCATCGACGTCTGAGGGCGTCGGGCATCGCCCGGCGCGATCCCTTCCTTCGCCATGACGGAAGCGGACAGCCCCTAACCCCCTCTCACTCGTTCGCCCTGAGCCTGTCGAAGGGCTGTTCTTCTTCTTCTTCTTCTTCTTCTTCCAAATCCGATCCGACAGGCTCAGGTCGAACGGATCGGGCATGTCAGGATTCTCCTGAAGGCAGAGGGTGATCCAGGGGTCGAGCCGGGCGCTGCGCGGTTTCGCTGGCCTCCCGGTCCTCACCGCCTATATGGGCGCCATGACCACGCTTCAGCAGATTCAGGACGATTATGAGCTTCTCGAAGGCGACGAGCGCTATCGGCTGCTCATCGACCTCGGCCGCACGCTGGAGCCGATGCCAGACGCGCTCAAGACCGACGCGACGCTGGTGCGCGGCTGCTCGGCGGCGGTCTGGGTCTATCCGACCCGGCGCGACGACGGCGCGCTGCATTTCCTGGCGGACAGCAATGCCGCCATCACCAAGGGCATCATCGCGCTGGTCCTGCTGACCGTGCAGGATCGGATGCCGGCCGAGGTCGCCGACTTCGACATCGAAGGCGCGCTCGCGCCGTTCGATCTCAAGCGCCAGCTATCCTCCAACCGCACCCAGGGCCTGCCCAACATGATCGCACTGATCCGCGAGACGGCCGCGCGGCTGGCGGCTTCCTAGAGCCAGCCCGGACCAGGAAAGCCTCAGTGCTCCTGCATTGGCAGGAGCACGTGGTGGTGAGTCCCGCGCCCCTATCGCGCCCCGGCCGCGAGCGCGCGCATCATCTCGTCGATCGGCGCGACATCATAGCCCGCCGCCGCCGCGATCCGCGCGATCTCGTCCGGGTCATCGCCGGCGCGCGCGCGGGCGAGCGACCAAAGCAATGTGCTGCGCGTGCCCGAGCGGCAGTAGCAGAGCGTCTTGCCGTCGCCATTGCCGGCCAGCGCCGCGTCCAGCGCATCGAGTTGCCAGGGCGCGAAGCCGCCCTGCGTCACGGGGATCGCGACATAGTCCATGCCCGCCGCCCGCGCCGCCGCCTCGATATCGGGGCCGGGTGTCTGGTCGGGCGCTTCGCCTTCGGGCCGGTTGTTGACGACGAGCGTGACGCCCTCGTCCTTCGCTTGCCCGATGGTATCCAGCGTGATCTGCGGCGAAACGAAGATCGTCGGCGTGAGCGGCTTGAGCATCGGGCGTCTCCTCATCCTCGGGCAAGACACGATCCCTACGCCCGCGCCCGCCATGGTGGCAAGACTCAGGCGGCGGCGCGCAGCCGCGCCGCGGCCCGGCTTTTCCGTACCACCGGCCGGAAGACCACGCTGAGCAGCAAAGGCTGGCCGGCATCGGCGCCGATGGGCGGCGGCACCAGCATGAAGGCCGCGTCGCCGCCGGTGCAGCGCAGCAGCCCGCCGCCCATATCCTCCAGCCCTTCGGGGATGGACTCGGCCGGCAGTGGGTTCTCCTGTGTCGTCGCGTCGAGGAAGCCGTCGACATAATGGAAGCTCAGCTCGTCCACCTGCACCCAGTCCGCGATCCGGCCGAGCTGGACGCCGGCGGTGAAGCGGCCGGCACCGATCGGCACCAGTGCCTGATAATAGCCGTCCGCCGTCGGGATCGCGTCGAACTCCATGACGGCATGCTCGCCATTGGCGGCCATCAGCATGACCGGCAGCTTGATGCCGCCCACGTCGAAATCGGTCTTGCGCAGGTCGAGCCCGAAGCGGCGCGATGTGAAGATCGAAAGATTGATCGGCAGGCCATGGTCGCGCAGCTCGCCGGCCAGATAGGTGCGCAGCGCATTCTTGATGTAGAAGAGCCCGCGGCGGCGCAGGCCCTTGGCCGCTGCTTCGGTGTCGATGAAGCGGATCGTCTCGTCCGTGCCGAGATTGACGTCATGGTCGAAGTCGCCGAGCACCGCGACCTCGCTGGCGACGGGCAGGAACAGGAGGCGGGCGAGCGCGGCGATGGCCATGCGGCGGCGCGCGTCGGGCGTGTCGCTGGCCGGACGGGTGCCGAAGCCCGCGCCTTCACGCGCGACATAATCGAGGCAGGCGGACTGGATGGCGGCGCGGGTGGCGCTCTGCGCGGCCTTGAGGCCGGCGCCGTCATGCACGGGACTGCCGTCCGCGCGATAGTCCAGCACCGAGCCCTGGGCGCGCGTGCACAGCTGTTCCACGATCGCGATCGATCCGGTCAGCGCCTGCAGCGTGCGCAGGTCATGATGGCGGCTGTCCGCGAACCCGGCCTTGTCATGCCCTTTGAGCGCGGTCTCGCGCAGGATCAGATAGCGGCCCGAGACGGTGAGGCCCAGCCGCGCTTCCAGCATCGGCTGGATCAGGTTCTGCACCGTGCCCTCGTAGCCCAGGTCGACGAACATCACGCTGTCGCCCGGCGCGACGCCATGGCTGGCAAGATGGGCGATCAGCCTGTCCGCGAAGGCGCGCGAGCGATCCACGATCCGCGCCACCACTTCGGGCTTGCGGATGAAGGCGGCGAAGGCGTTCTTGCCGCGCGCGGCAAGCTTTGCGGCCTCCTCGCGGCTGAAATGAAGGTGGCGGGCGAAGACTTCGGTCGAGCCCTTGGGCAGGTCGGGCAGCACATGGGTCTCGATCGCGGCGCGATCGATCATGCCGGCCTGCGCGGCGGTGAGGCGGCTGATGTCGACCATGGCGACCTGGTCGGCGGCCTGTGGATGGCGGGCAAGATAGGCCTGCGCGGGCAGATAGCCGTCGCGCAGCAGGAAGAGCAGCTTGGTGGGCTTGCCGGTGCGCTCGGCCTGGGCGGCCGCCTCATCATGCAGCCAGTCGGCGAAGCTGTGGAAGATCGGCCCCAGCACGTCATGGCCGAGGCGCGTGGCCGGATCATCGTCACGGCGCATGGCGATGGCCGCGCGATGCGGCTGGCAAGTGGGGATGCGGGATCGCGTCGCGGGATCGAGGATGGCGGCGGCGGTGGCTTCCAGGCGCAGGCGCTGCTCGCTCTCCTCGTCGAACTGTTGCAGATGGCAGCAATGGATGCCGAGCCGTGAGGGCGCATCCACGTCCGCCGTCTTGTTGTCGCCGCAGTGCAGGATGGTCGAAGGCGAGGCGCCGAGCGCCGCCAGCACCGGCACGAACAGTCCCGCCGCCTTGGGCACGCCATGCTCGGATGAGCAGAAGATCCGGTCGATCATCGCCACCACGTCCGCCCCGGCGGCGCGCGCGATGAGCGTGCGCAGTTGCCCCGCCGACAGATAGGTGTCCGACACGAGGATGATCCGGAGGCCGCGCGCCTTGGCCGCGCGCATCAGCGCCACGGTGGGCGCGAAGGCATAGCAGTGCCGCGCCTCGGCATCGAGCTCGGCCTCGATCATGGCCGCGCGCTCGGCCGCGCTCGCGCCCGGCATCAGATAGGCATAAATGTCCTCGATCGAGACCTCGATCCGCTCCTCGAGCAGGGGAATGGCGCGCCGGGCCCGCGTCTCGCCCCAGATGCGCGCCTCGACCCCCGATCCGGGCAGCGGCAGGTCGGCGAACACGTCGACCGGCAGGTTGGTGTTGCGCCAGAGCAAGGTGTCGAAGCAGTCGAGCGAGAGAATCTCGATGCCGCCTGGCGCGGCGTCGAGCACGCTGGCGAAATCATGGGCGCGAACCGCGAATGTCATGTCTGTCCCCCGGGAGCCGGTCTGGTCCGGCACGCTTATCGGGAAACAGGGTTAGGATCGCGTTAAGGCTGTCCCATCCCTCCGTTCGCACTGATCTCGATGCCGAAGGCTCAGAGCGGCTTTTCGTAGATGACGTAGCTCTTGTTGATATGGCTGTCGATCGCGTCGGCGATGGCGATCATCCCTTGATTATCCTCCAGGATCCAGCCGATCTCGCCCCGGCTCGCGCCATAATTGGCGACCGCGTCACGCCGGATATATTCGATCATCATGAAGGCGAGCTGGCTGGCGAGGCGTGAGGATTGGAGCCGCTGCACCACGCCCATCAGCGGCACGCGCATCGAGCGGCAGCGGGGCCGGCGCAGCCACCACAGCAGCCTAGCCCAGCCGAACGGGAACAGCGAGCCGTTGAGCGGCTTCAGCGGCTCGTTGAGGTCCGGCAGGGTCATCATGAAAGCGACCGGCTCGCCGTCCAGCTCGGCGATGCGGATCAGGTCCTCGAACACGATCGGCTTCAGCTTCTTGCCGGTGAAGGCGACCTCGCTGTCGGTGATCGGCACGAAGCCCCAGTTTCTGCCCCAGGCATCGTTGAGGATGGCGAGGATGATCGCCGCTTCCCGGTCGAACTTCGACTTGTCGACCTTGCGGATGCGGATGCGCTCATTCTTCTCGCCGGACTGCACGATGCGCTGGACAAGCGGGGGGAAATTCTTCGTGATGTCCAGCTCATAGGTGTGCAGCGTCTTGGCGGGCGTGTAGCCGGCCGCCTCGATCCAGCCTTGGTAGGTGGGCTTGTTGTGCCCCATCATCACCACCGGCGGATGATCGAAGCCCTTCACCAGCAGGCCCGGCTCCTCCCAGATGGAGAGCGAGATCGGCCCCAGCGCCCGGGTCATGCCCTTGCCGCGCAGCCACTCTTCGGCGGCGGCGATCAGCGCTGCGGCGGTCTGCGCGTCCTTGGCCTCGAACAGGCCCCAATTGCCGGTGCCTGGCCCCATGCCCTGCTCGGGTGGCATGGAGAGGGCGAGACGATCGATATGCGCGCTGATCCGCCCGGTCACCTCGCCGCCGCGCCGGGCGAGGAAATATTGATGATCGGCATGTTCGTGGAATGGATTCTTGCCCGGCGTGAGCAGGCCGTGGACCTCGTCCTTGAGCGGCGGCACCCAGTTGGGATCGTCGGCATAGATGGTCCAGGGCAGGTCGACGAACGCCTTGAGATCGGCCTTGCCGGCGACCGGCGAAATGACGAGGTCGGATGATGCCATCGGCGCTGCTCCTGCCGCGCCCGGCGGGCGCTCGAAATGCGCTCGCAGCCCTGCGTGTCCGGGTGGGGACTTGTCAACCCGCGCCCGGCGGCCGACATAGATCATATTGCTGCCATGATGTGCGCGCATGGGCGCGGCACAGGAAAGACGAGCATGACTGCACTGGATATGAGCCCCGTCCGGCCCGCCATGGAGCGGGTCTCCGCCACCGCCGCCGGCAAGCTCGCGGCCACGCCCGAGGATATGGCGATGCTGCGCGTCGCCGTCGAGCAGACGCGCGATCTCAACGGCGCGCGGGCGGACATCTACTGGCCGGATTTCCTCCTCTCGGCCGGTCTCGGTTATGCCGGCCTCGCCGTCGCGATCATGGCCCGGCCGGCTTGGGCGATCGTGCTGGGCGGTGTCGTCGCCATGCTGGCGCTCTATCGCGCCTCGAGCTTCATCCATGAGCTGACCCATATCCGCAGGGGCGCGCTGCCGGGCTTCCGCTTCGCCTGGAACCTGCTGGTCGGCATTCCGCTGCTCATCCCTTCCTTCATGTATGAGGGCGTGCACACCCAGCATCATGCCAAGACGCGCTACGGCACGGCCGAGGATCCCGAATATCTGCCGCTGGCCCTCATGAAGCCCTGGTCGCTGCCGCTGTTCATCATCGTCGCCGCGCTGGCGCCGATCGGCCTCATCCTGCGCTTCGGCGTGCTGACGCCGCTCTCGCTTGTTATCCCGCCGCTGCGCCGCGCCGTGGTGGAGCGCTATTCGGCGCTCTCGATCAACCCCGCCTATCGCCGCCGCATGCCGGAAGGCGAGTTCCGCGCCATGTGGCACTGGCAGGAAGCCGGGGCGAGCCTCTGGGCGATCGCGCTCATGGCCAGCGTTGCGGCCTTCGGCTGGCGGCCGCTGCTCACTTACATGGCGGTGCATTCCGCCATGACCATCGTCAACCAGCTGCGCACGCTGGTCGCGCATCTCTGGGAGAATGAGGGCGATCCGATGACGGTGACGGGCCAGTATCTCGATTCGGTCAATGTGCCGCCGCCCGGCCTCGCCGCCGAGCTCTGGGCGCCGGTGGGGCTGCGCTACCATGCGCTGCACCATCTGCTGCCGAGCATGCCCTATCATGCGCTGCCCGAGGCGCACCGGCGGCTCACCGCGCAGCTCGGCGCCGATTCGACCTTCGCCAGGGCCAGCTATCCGGGCATGATCCCGCTCGTCGCCCGCATCGCGCGGAGCACGATGACGGCGCGGGGATAAAACCGCTCTCCTCTTATCCGTTCGGGCTGAGCTTGTCGAAGCCCTGTCCTCTTCTTCGAAAAGAAGAACGGCCCTTCGACAAGCTCAGGGCGAAGGGGAAAAGGGGGAGGACAGAGCCCGCTATTCCTCGGTCGTGATGAGCACGCTCTCGCCCACCAGCAGGAACAGCAGGAACGGCGCCCATGCGGCGAGGATGGGCGGATAGACGCCGAGATTGCCCATCGAGAGCGCGAAATTGTCCGCCACGAAATAGGCGAAGCCCAGCGCCATGCCGATCACCGCGCGCACGAACAGCTTGCCCGAGCGGGCGATGCCGAACGCCGCGACCGAGCCGAGCAGCGGCATCAGAAGCGCGGAGAGCGGGCCGGTGATCTTGTGCCACAGCGCGCCTTCGAGGCTTGCGACCGGCCGCCCCGATTCGCGCAGCGTTGCGATCGCCTCGTCCAGCTCGACCAGCGAGAGGCTGTCGGGATCGACCGAGGAGAGCGTGAACTGGTCCGGCCTGATGTCGCGGCCGACCACCATGGAGGGGACGTCGCGGCTGGTGCCGCGCACCACGTCGAAGACCTTCACTTTCTCCAGCTGCCAGCCGCCCTCGACCTGATGGCCGGTCTGCGCGGAGATCACCTGCACCAGCCGGTCGCCGTGCCGATCATAGATGTCGATGTCGCGCAGCTGCACCCGTCCGCCTTGTCCGGCGATGGTGCCGGCGCGGATCAGGTCCTCGCCGTCGCGCACCCAGACATTGGACTTGACGCCGCGGTCCGTCGGTATGGGGCCGTAATTCGCGTCCTCCCAGGCCGACAGCGTCGCCGTCGCGCGCGCCACGACCCGCTCGTTGAAGACGAAGCTGATGGCGGCCACGCCCAGGCTGGCCAGCATCAGCGGTGCCAGGATCTGATGCGCCGAGAGGCCGCCGGACTTCATCGCCACTACCTCGCTGTTGGCGTTGAGCGTGGCGAGGGTGACGAGCGTGCCGAGCAGCACCGAGAAGGGCAGGAAGCGCGAGATGATCTGCGGCATGCGCAGGCTCACATAGCGCCACAGCTCCCCGTCGCCATTGCCGGGATAGGCGAGCACGTTGCCGGCCTCGCTCAGCAGGTCGAGCATCTGCAGCACCAGCACCAGCATGGCCAGCATGGCGAAGCAGCGCCACAGGAAGGTCTTGCCCAGATAGATGGCCAGCGCGCGGGAGGGGAAGAAGTTGAGCAGCATCGCCTAGATCTCGCGCGCCCTGCGCCGCCGGCGCTCGATGAACCATTTGAACAGCCGGCCAAGACCGCCCAGCAGCTTGGCGAACTGCCGCTCCAGCGCGCCGATCGGCTGGCCGCCGGGCACATAGGCGGTCTGATAATACATCCAGGCGATGAGGCCGGCGACTAGGAAGAAAGGCCCCCACAGCGCCAGGAACGGATCGACCAGCCCCAGTTCGCCCACCGACTGCGCATATTGGTTGATCTTGTGATAGGTCACGATGAACACGATCGAGAGGAACACGCCGAGCGCCGAGGTGGAGCGTTTGGGCGGGATGGCGAAGGCGACGGCCGCGAGCGGCAGCAGGAGCATCATCGCCACCTCGACCACCCGGAAATTGAAGTTGGACCAGGCCTTGGCGCGGGCGAGCGGCGGATTCGTCTTCGAGATCCCCGCCTTGAACAGCTCGGGCAGGCTCAGTTCCACATCACCCTCGCCGCGCGTGCGGAACTGCTCGATCTTGGGCAGGTCGATCGGCAGGTCGTGCGAGGTGAAGGAGAGGATGCGCGGCTGGCTGAAATTGGGCGCGTCATGCACCAGCACGCCGTCCGAGAGGCGCAGGATGATGGTGTCCGGATCGTCGGTCGCGAGGAACTGGCCGCGCGAGGCCGTCACCGCGAGCGACTGGCCGGCGCGGCTCTGCATGCGCGCGAAGATGCCGGTGAGCTTGCGGCCCTCATCCGCGCTCTGCTCGATGCGGATGGTGAAGCTGTTGCCCAGCGTCGTGAACTCGCCGACCTTGATCGAGGCGCCCAGCGCGCCCGAGCGCAGCTCGAAGCGCAGCCGCTCATAGGCATATTTGCTGTGCGGCTGGACGAAGCCGACGATCGCCAGGTTGAGCAGCGCCAGCGCGAAGGCGAACATGTAGGGCACCTTGAGCAGCCGCGTGTAGCTGAGGCCCACGGCGCGCAATATGTCCAGCTCCGAGGAGAGCGCCAGGCGGCGGAAGGCGAGCAGCACGCCGAGCATCAGGCCGATCGGGATGCCGAGGCCGAGATATTCGGGCAGCAGATTGGCGAGCATCCGCCACACCACGCTGACCGGCCCGCCCTCGGTCGCGACGAACACGAACAGGCGCTGCATCCGGTCGAGCACCAGCAGCATGGCGGCGATCATCAGGCTCGCGAGCAGCGGCACGGCAATGAGCCGCGCCATGTAGCGATCCAGTGCGGTCAGCATGGCCTGTCCTGCGCGCATCCCTTGATGATCCGCCGGAAAGAGGCGATTGGCGGATGACTGCTCGCCCTAAGGCGCTTGCGCGGTGGCCGCAACCTCAGAGTGTCCGATGGGGATGGAGCAGGCTCGAAAGCCCGTTCGCAAACCGATTGCAGACGCTCACTCTCCCGCAACAGGGGCTCTCGAAGTCCGCCGTCAAACCGCCGGCGGCGCCGCGCTGGCCGGCTGCACCCGCCCCGCCATGGCCTCGCTGATCGCCCCGGCAAGCTGCTGGACGGTGAACGGCTTGCGCAGCACGGGATAGCCGGAGAGCTGCGTGCGCGCGTCCTGATCGCCGGCGAAGCCGGTGACGAAGATGACCGGCCGGTCGGCGATGACGGGTCGCAGTGCCTCGACCATCTCCGGGCCGGACATGCCGGGCATCATGATGTCGGACAGGATGAGCGCGATTTCCGGATGCGCCGCGAGGCTCTCGCCCGCCTGGTCGGGATGGTCGCAGGCAATGGCCTCGTGGCCCAGCGCCGCCAGCGCCGCCATGGTCGAGCGCAGCACCCGCGCGTCATCCTCGACGACCATGATGGTGAGCGGCTGCTCCGGCACCTCCGGCAGGGAGACCAGGTTGGCCGCGGCGGTCGCGCCGGCCTCCTGGATCGTGGCGAAGCCGGCGTCCGGCAGCAGGCGCGGCAGGAGCAGGCGGATGGTCGTGCCCTCGCCCGGCTCGCTCTGCAGGTCGACCGTTCCCCGGCACTGGCTCACGAAGCCGAAAATCTGGCTGAGCCCGAGGCCCGTGCCCTTGCCCATCGGCTTGGTGGTGAAGAAGGGCTCGAATACGCGCTCCATCACTTCCGGCGTCATGCCGCAGCCGGTGTCGGTCACGGTGATGCTCACATAGTCGCCGGCGGTGCACTGGCCGATCTCATTCTCCTTCAGCGTGGTCCGGCCGGTCGCGATGGTCAGCTTGCCGCGCCCGTCCATCGCGTCGCGGGCATTGATCGCCATGTTGAGCAGGGCGCTTTCGAGCTGGGCGCGGTCGGCCCAGAGCAGCCAGTCGCCCGCATCCAGCTCCAGCACCACCTCGATGCCGGCGCCGATCGCGCGGGTGATGAGGTCCTTCATGCCGGCGATCAGCGTGTCGGGCTCGATCCGGTCGGGCAGCAGCGGCTCGGAGCGGGCGAAGGCGAGCAGCCGCTCGATCAGTGCGCTGGCATGGTGGGCGCCTTCCATGGCGCTGTCGAGATGCTGCGCCGCCTTCTCGGGATCGCGGCCGAGCTGCCGCCGCGCGATGTCGATGCCGCCCATCACCACGGCGAGCATGTTGTTGAAGTCGTGCGCGATGCCGCCGGTCAGCGAGCCCAGCGCTTCCATCTTCTGGAGCTGGCGCAGGCTGCGCTCGGCCTGGCTGCGCTCCTCCATCTCGCTGTGGAGCTGGGCATTGGCCTCGCGCAGCTGCTGGGTGCGCTCCAGCACGGCGGTCTCCAGATCGTCGACCCGCGCCGCTTCCGCCTGGGCCAGGCGCCGCGCGAACAGCCGCTCGTTGAGCGCCACATTGGCGAACCACAGCGCGCCGATCGTCGCCGCCAGAAGCCCCAGGCCGATGAACATGGAGCTGTCGTTGAGGAAATCGATGCGCGATTCGGTGCGGTTGACCTGGACGCTGTGCCGCGCCTGTCGGTCATTCTCGAAAGCGATGAGGCGGGCAAGCGCATGGTTCATCGCGATCACGGAGGGCTCGTTGCGGCTCTCGCCCAGCCGGCCGAGCGCCTGGCGGGAGCGCACGCGCCGCGCGATCTCGATCAGTGTCTTGCCGCGCGCGTCCATCGCTTCGCGCAGCCGCCCGACCGTGGCGCGCTGCTCCGGGATCGTCCGTGTCGCCCGTTCGAGCGCGGTCAGCTCGCGGCCCGCCTTGTCCCACATGTCCTGGAACTGGCGTCCGACCGTTTCGTCATGGCTGATCGCGAAGCGGGCGAGCAGCGCCTCGGCATTGCCGATCGCCGCTTCCACCGTCTTGGTCTGCAGCATGACCTGGTAGCTGTGGCGTTGCAGCGCCACGGCGCGCTCGCGCAGGTCGGCGGCGCGGTTGGACTGGTAGATGAACAGGCCGAGCGCGAGGCTGAACAGCGCGGCGAGAACGAACGGCAAGATCCGCCGCCAGCGTGGCGTATCGTCCGCGATCGCTTCGAGGCCTGGTTCGTCCTCAGCCATGGCGAACCGCGATAGACGAAGCGCTTTGGCAAGGGGAGCCCTTTTGCGTCACCATCTTGACCCCTCCCGTCCAGGAGGGGGAGGGGAGAAAGATGTTCAGCCGGCGATCGCGCCCGTCATCCGCCCCGCGGTCGCGAACATCTCCAGGATCTGCCCGACCTGATCGCCGGAATGCTCGGCGCAGAGCGAGCAGCGCAGCAGATAGGTGCCGGCCGGGGTCGCCGGGGGACGGGCCATGTTCACATAGAGGCCCAGCTCCAGCAGCGCCTGCCACATCGCCACGGCCTGCGTCTGGTCGGTGAGGATGACGGCGATGATGGCGGACTGCGGCGTCTTCGTCCCCAGCGTGAAGCCGAGATCGGTGAGGCCCTTGTGCAGCCGCTTGCTGTTCTCCCAGAGATGCGCGCGCTTGTCGGCGGCGTGCATCAGCTTGCGGATCGAGGTCGCGGCCGTCGCCACCACGCTCGGCGGCAAGGAGGCCGTGAACACATAGGGCCGGCAGACCAGGCGCAGCACCTCGAACTTCGGATGATTGGAGACGCAGAAGCCGCCCACCGTGCCGACCGATTTGGAGAAGGTGCCGACCACGAAATCGATCTCGCTCTCGACGCCCTGCTCCTCATAGACGCCGCGGCCATTGGCGCCGAAGAAGCCCATGCCATGCGCCTCGTCGTCGAGGATCATGCAATTGGGATGCTTGCGGATCGCCGCGACCATGTCCGGCAGCGGCGCGACGTCGCCGAGCATCGAATAGACGCCTTCCAGCACCACCAGCTTCTGCGCCTCGACGGGCAGGCGGCCCAGGCGTTTGTCCAGATCCTCGACGCTGTTGTGGCGGAAGCGGACGATCTCGGCATTGCCCAGATAGCAGCCGTCATAGATGGAGGCATGGCTGTCGGCGTCGAGGACGATATAGTCGCCCTTGCCGGCCAGCGTGGAGATCATGCCGAGATTGGCCTGATAGCCGGTCGAAAAGACCATGGCGTGCTGCGTGCCATAGAAGTCGCGCAGCGCCGCCTCGACTTCCTTGTGGCCCTGATAGGTGCCGTTGAGCACGCGGCTGCCGGTGGTGCCGGCGCCGAACGCGTCGAGCGCCTGCTTGCCGGCCGCGATCACGTCCGGGTCGAAGGTCATGCCCATATAATTATAGGTGCCGAGCAGGATCGTCTCCTTGCCCTTGATGACCGCGAGCGTTGGCGAGAGCACCTTGTCCATGACGATGGCGAAGGGGTCGCGCACGCCTGTGGCCAGCAGCGCCTCGCGCTCGGCGATCAGCGGATCGAATTTGGAGAAGAGGTCCGCCTGCGTGTCCGCGACGCGCATCGTGCCGCGCTCCATCATGTCAGCCATGGTTTCAGCCCTCCCCGCGCAGCTTGATGACCGCATCGACCAACTGGCCGACGGTCTCGATCTCGGCCTGCATGTTCATCGTGATGATGATATCGAACTCGTCCTCGATCGCGGCGACGAAATCCATCACCGTGAGGCTGTCCCATTCGAGGTCGCCGGCGAAGGTGGTGGTCTCGGTGAGCGCCACGCCTTTCTTGTTGAACGGCGCGATCTGCGCGGCGACCTGCGCGAAAACGTCCTGACGGTCCGACATGTGCGTGTTTCTTTCCGATGCTGGCCCAGCTTGGGATGGGATATCTGCGCGCAGATGCCCCCTCCCGCGCGCCTATGGCAAGCGAATAAGGCGGCATTCGGGCATGATTGGGGTGGCGGTCAGTCGGCGAGCAGCCCCGCCAGATAATTGTCCGCCTCGTTGGAGCGGATGCGCACCCACATGGGCTTGTGATCGGACATCTGGTAGGTTCGCCAGGTTGTATAATAGCCGCGCAGCTTCTCCTCCGGCTTGTCGTCGCCGTTCGGGCTCGCCCGCAAGGCGGCCCGGAACTCCTCGAAATCGGCATCGTCATCCCGGAAGACGCTTTCGTAGAGATCGAAGATACCGGCATTGCCCGGCGAACCCTCGGCCGGCGCCTGGTCGATATATTCGAGCACGTCGCGCTTCGTGATGAAGGCGATCTGGTCATAATATTTGGTGAGATCGAGATTGCTTGGCCGGTCCAGCGCCTTGGGCAGGGTGAAGCCCTGCGCCTTCAGCGCCTGCATGGTCTGATGGTCGGGATGGACGATGTTGAAGTCGCCGAGCAGGATGGTCGCGCGTTTCCGCTTCAGCGCGTCCTTGGCGCGCTTGGCGAGGTAGCGCGCGATGCGGTCGATCTCCTGCACCCGCTCGTCCAGCTTGGCCCCGCTGTCGTCGCCATAATAGATGTGCACGGTGCAGATATCGAACTTGAACCAGCCCGACTGGAAGGCCGCCACGAAGGGCGAGCGGCGGAACTGCTTGCCGCGCGCCAGCGGGTCCTCGGCATCGGCGGTCGTCTGCGTGATGAGCATGTCGGCGGGCAGCACGATCTCGCCCGCGATATTCTGGAAGCGCACCTTGCGCCGGTCGTAGAGATAGAGCAGCCGCTCGCCATTGCCGCCGATCTTCACGTCGGTGACGTCGGTGGCGATGAAGTCCCAGTCCGATCCCAGGATCGACATGATTTCGTGCCACTCGTCCAGCTCATTGACTTCCTGCACCGCGACGAAATCGAAGCGGGAGAGGATCTCGGCGATGTAATAATGCGTCTCGGGCAGGCGCTCGCCATAGCCGCGCCGGTTGGACTTGCCGAAGTCGCGGATGTTCCAGGTGGCGAGCAGCAGGTTGCGCTCGCTGTCCTTGGTCGGCACGTCGCGGTCGAGCTGCGCCATCAGGCGCTGCAGGTTGCGCACGACGCGGTGCCGTTCCTCGCCTTCGAACCTGAATCTGAGACCGCCATAGTAAGGCATGGGTCGATCCCCCTCGGCCCGCTCATATCACCGCTTTGTGTCAGATGGGCTTCAGATGGCCCCGGTCGCGATAGGCGCCGGCCGTGCTGGCGAGCCCGTCCGGCGTGGCGATCGTCGCGCGCCAGAGCGTGTCGGGCGGATGCAGGGCGGGCGCGGCCACCCAGTCGTCATGGCAGAAATAGGCGGCGCGGTCGGGCGTCAGCCGTGCCCTGTCGCCGCGCATGCGGCGATCGATCCGGGCGCCGAGACGCACCAGCGGCGCCGGCATGGCGAGCGCGAGCACGGACTTGCGGCCCACCGCCCGGCCGATCGCGCGGGCGAAGTCCTTGTGCGTCCAGCCGCCCGGCTGCCCGTCGTCCACTTCGTAGATGGCGTGCCGGGTCATGCCCGTCGGTTCGACGGCGAGGCGCACCAGCAGCTCGGCGAGATCGTCGACATGGATGACCGAGAGCCGCCCGCCCGGCGGCAGCAGCACGAGGCCGCGCGCCGCCATCTGGAACAGCTCCAGCAGCTCGGCATCGCCCGGGCCATAGATGGCGGGCGGGCGCACCATCGTCCAGTCGAGCCCGCTGGTGCGCACATAGCGCTCGGCTTCCGCCTTGGACCAGCCATAGTCGGAAAGCTGCGGCTCGCGCGCGGCGAGGGATGAGACATGGACGAGGCGGTGCGTCTCGCTCAGCAGCATCGCCTCGGTGAGCGCGGCGGTGCCGATCGCGTTGCCCGCCTCGAAGCCGGCGCGATCCGGCGCATTGACCACCCCGGCGATATGGATGACCGCGTCCGTGCCGCGCACCAGCCGGTCGAGCGCCTTGCCGTTCTCCAGCGATCCGGGCACCCATTCGATGCCCTCGCGCTCCGCCTGCCGCCGCCGGGCGAGGGCGCGGACCTGATGGCCGGCCGCCAGCGCCTTCTCCAGCGTTGCCCGGCCGACGAAGCCGGTGCCGCCGGTGATGGCGAGCAGGCTCACAGCAGCACCATATGGTCGCGATGGACCATTGCCGCGCGTACCGCGCCGCCGAGCAGCGCGGCGACCTCCTCGCTGCGCCGTCCGATGATCCGCTCGGCGTCCTGGCTGTCATATTGGGCGAGGCCGCGGGCGATGACGGCGCCGTCCGGCCCGGTGATGTCGATCACGTCGCCGCGCGCATAGCGGCCCTGGCTGGCGGTGATACCGGCGGGCAGCAGGCTGCGGCCGCCGCGCAACGCCGCGGCGGCGCCGGCATCGACGGTGAGATGGCCCTTGACGGTCAGGCGGCCGGCCAGCCAGTCCTTGCGCGCGCCGCGCCGGCGGGCGGCGCGGAAGATGGTGCCCCGGCCGCTCGCCTGCCAATGCGCCAGCGGTGCATCGATGCGCCCGGAGATGATGGCGAGATGCGTGCCCGCGCCTGTCGCGATCCGCGCGGCCTGCAGCTTGGAGACCATGCCGCCCGAGCCCATGCCGGAGGCCGAGCGCGCGTCCGCCATGGCGAGTATGCGCGCGTCGATCGTCTCGACCAGCGGGATCAGCGTAGCGGTCGGGTCGCTGTGCGGATTGGCTGTGTAGAGCCCGTCGATGTCCGAGAGCAGCACCACCGCGTCCGCCCGCGCCGCCTGGCCGATGCGCGCGGCGAGCCGGTCATTGTCGCCGAAGCGGATCTCCTCGGTCGCGACGCTGTCATTCTCGTTGACCACCGGAACGGCGCCGAGGCCGATCAGCCGGTCGAGCGTGGCGGCGGCGTTGAGATAGCGGCGCCGGTCCTCCAGATCGCCCAGCGTCACCAGCATCTGCGCGGCGGCGATGCCATGGCGGCCGAGCAGGTCCGCCCAGACCTGGCTGAGCGCGATCTGGCCGATCGCGGCGGCCGCCTGCGCGTCCTCCAGCGTGGCGCGCCCGCCTTTAGGCAGCGCCAGCCGCCGCGCGCCGAGCGCGATCGCACCCGAGGAGACGATGACGATCTGCTGCCCCTGCGCCCGACGTTCCGCGATCTCCGCGACCAGGCTCTCCACCCAGGCGCGGTGCACCGCGCCGTCCGGCGCGACGAGCAGCGCCGAGCCGACCTTGATGATGAGCCGGCGGCATTGGGTGGGAGGGAAACCGGTGAGAGGCGCGATCATATGAGCGCTCCCCATCTGTCCCCCACCCGCTTGCGGGAGGGGCTGGGGGTGGGCGTGCGACATCGCATCGGAGGATCCACCCGGCGTCGTGAAGGCCCATCCCCCGACCCCCTCCCGCAAGCGGAAGGGGGAGCAGGGCGGGTCCTCAGATCGGCGACCATGGTTTGTCCCCCGCCGCGCCTTCATCCTCCTCTTCCGCTTCGGCCGCCTTGACGTCGCCCAGCAGATCGAGCGCTGCATCCAGCAGCTTGTCGACTCCCGCGCCGGTCGCGCCGGAGATGATGAAGGCCTTGCCCGCGCCGGCCTTTTTGAGATCCTTGGCGATGTCCTTCATCAGCTCGTCGCCCAGCAGGTCGCCCTTGTTGAGCGCGAGGAGCTGCGGCTTCTCGTCCAGCCCCTCGCCATAGGCCTCCAGCTCGCCCTGCACGATCCGCCAGGCCTCGACCGGATCGTCGCCGGTCGCGTCGATCAGGTGGATCAGCACCCGGCAGCGCTCGATATGGCCCAGGAACCGGTCGCCGATGCCGACGCCTTCGGATGCGCCTTCGATCAGCCCCGGAATGTCGGCCAGCACGAACTCCCGGTCGCGGTGCAGCACCACGCCGAGCTGCGGCTTGGTGGTGGTGAAGGCATAGGCGCCGACCTTCGCCTTGGTGTTGGTCACCTGGTTGATGAAGGTGGACTTGCCCGCGTTCGGCAGGCCGACCAGCCCGACATCGGCGAGCAGCTTGAGCCGCAGCCACACCCAGCGCTCCTCGCCCGGCCAGCCCGTGCCATGCTGGCGCGGCGCGCGGTTGGTGCTGCTCTTGAAGCTCGCATTGCCGCGCCCGCCATCGCCGCCGCGCAGCAGCACGATGCGCTGGCCCGGCTCGGTGAAATCGGCGAGGATGTCGCTATAGCCCTCTTCGTCGGGCTCGGAGATCACTTGCGTGCCGACCGGCACCTTGATGATCATGTCCTCGCCGCCCGCGCCGGTGCGGTTCTGGCCGGCGCCCGGCAGGCCGCGCTGCGCCTTGAAATGCTGTGTGTAGCGGAAGTCGATGAGGGTGTTGAGGCCGGGAACCGCCTCGAAGATGATGTCGCCGCCCTTGCCGCCGGCGCCGCCGTCCGGCCCGCCATATTCGATGAACTTCTCGCGCCGGAAGCTCACCGCGCCGGGGCCGCCCGCGCCAGAGCGGATATAGATTTTGGCCTGATCGAGGAAGTGCATCGCGGCGACATAGGGATTTTGCGGGCAAAGGTGAAGCGCTCAGGGCTGTGGATGCGTGGGCTGATAGAGACCGAGCACGCCCCCGCCGGGCAGCATGATGCTGGTCAGCCGGCCCCATGGCGGCGTCAGTATCTCGCCGCAGGCAATGCCCCGATCGGCCAGCCGTGCCACGGTCGCGTCCAGATCGTCGCACAGCAGGTAGAGCTGCTCGCGGCCGCCCGTCTCGGCAGGATGGACCGCGAGCTCCGAGGGCGGCAGCGCGAAGATGAGCCATCCGCCGCCGGCGTCTACATGCGGGAAGCCGAGCACATCCCGCAGGAAGGCGCGATCCGCCTCGGCATCGCGCGAGTAGATGACGACATGGGCGCCGTTGATCATGGCTCTGCCCTCAATGGCCTGGAAGTCCCGCGATCATGCCATGTATCGGCCATGGTTTCCATGCTCCGGCGTGCATGCTAGGCGGTTCGCAGGAAGAGAGGAGCGAACGGATTGACGGTCATTGCGGCACGGCGATATCGCGACGGCGCGGTTGTCGGCGAGGTCGACATCCGTGCGGAGCGGGACGGGCCGCTCGGTCCCGGCGAGTTCTACTGGATCGGTCTGCACGAGCCGAGCGTGGAGGAGCTCGAGACGGTGGGCGCGTGCTTCGGCCTGCACCCGCTGGCGCTGGAGGATGCGCGCAAGGGGCTGCAACTGCCCAAGGTCGATCAATATGGCGACCAGCTCTTCTTCATCCTGCGCACCGCGCATCTGGAAGGCGAGCAGATCTGCTATGGCGAGACGTCGGTCTTCCTGGGGTCGGGTTTCATCGTCACCGTGCGCCATGGCTCGGCGCGGGCCCACACCGAGCTGCGCGCCAGGCTGGAGAGCGCGCCGCAACTGCTGCGGCACGGGCCGGACTATGTGCTCCATGCCATCATGGATTTCATCGTCGACGGCTATTATCCGATCGTGGAGGTGCTGGAGGAGCGGGTGCTGGCGATGGAAGCGGCGGCGGACGAGACCTTCCTCGATCGCGACGCCATCCGGCACATCTTCGCGATCAGGCGCGAGATCGTGCGCTTCCAGCGCGTGCTGGGCGTGATGACGGATGTCGCCGCGCGGCCGGTCAACCACCCCATGCCGAATATCGACGAGGACATGCTGCCCTATTTCCGCGACGTGCTCGATCATGTGCGCCGCGCCGAATATCGGGTGACGGGCCTGCGCGAGTTCCTGACGGCGGCGGCGGAAAGCAGCAGCCTGCTCGAGCAGCAGCGCCAGGGCGACATCACCCGCCAGCTCGCGGCCTGGGCGGCGATCCTGGCCGTGCCCACCGCGGTGGCAGGCATCTACGGCATGAATTTCCAGTTCATGCCGGAGCTGCACTGGCGCTATGGCTATGTCCTCATACTCGCCGTGATGGCGACGATCTGCACGACGCTCTACCTGCGCTTCCGCCGCCTGGGCTGGCTCTAGCGGCATGAAGGAAGCCCCCGTCCTGCTCACTGAGCGCCTGCGCCTGCGCCCGCATGTCCGCGCCGACTATCCGCTCTGCCGGACCCTTTGGCAGCATCCCGAAACCATCCGCTTCATCGGCGGCACCGCGCAGGACGACCAGGCCGTCTGGTTCCGCCTGCTGCGCTATGGCGGCATGTGGGCCATGCAGGGCTATGGCTTCTGGGTGTTCGAGGATCGGGCGACCGGCGCCTATCTCGGTGAGGGCGGCCTCATGGAGGCGATGCGCGGCCTGCCCGGGCTCGCGGACATGCCGGAGGCAGGCTGGGCGCTGATGCCGGAAGCAGGCGGCAAGGGCATCGCTACCGAGGGGCTGCGGGCGATTTTCGACTGGGCCGACGCCCATCTGGCCGACGCGCGGATCGGCTGCATCATCGATCCCGGCAATGCGCCTTCGCTGCGCGTGGCGGCGAAGCTCGGCTTTACGGAAGCAGAACGGCCCGACTTCCACGGCAAGCCGATCATGGTCCTGCACCGGTCGCGCGGCGGGTCGCCGGGCGATTGACTGCATCCGATTGAACGGAGGGGGGCGGAAGGCCGCCTCAGGCCGCGAGCGGCTCCGCGTCCGAGTAGAGCTCCACGGCGATATCGTCGCGCATGTCGCCGTCCTCCGCCTCCTCATAGTCCTGGCAGAGGTCGGCGCGGCCGCGGCCGTGGCTGTAGCGCATCTTCGGCTCGCCCGTCCGCCGGAAGCCGAGCTTGCGGATGACCCGGCCCGATGCGGGATTGTCCAGGAAGTGCGAGGCGGTGACGCCGCGCAGGCCGGTGGCGCGCGCCGTGCGCATCACGGCCGCTGCCGCCTCGGTGGCGAAGCCCAGGCCCCAATAGGGGCGGGCGATCCAGTAGCCCAGCTCCAGCCGGCCATCCTCGCGCTCGCCGATGCCGCAGCCGCCGACCAGATGCGGCGTGCCGCGCGTACGCTTGACGATCAGGAAGCTGGGCAGCCGCGCACCGCGCTCGCGGGCGAGGAAGGTCCGCGCGTCATCGAGCGTATAAGGCCAGGGCGCCGAAGCGAGATTGCGGACAATGCCTTCATCGGCGATGGCGGTGTGAAGGGCTGCGGCATCTTCGGGCCAGCCGGGCCGCAGCAGCAAACGGGGGGTGCGGGCGAACATCATTTGTCTCTCCTATGCCGCGGCCATGGGGCCGTTGCGTGACATGCATGCGACAGACTTGCGACGGGTAGGGGGCGAATGGTGCCCCTTTCGCGGCGAGGTCTGCGGTGGTCAGGGAGACATGAAAAAAGGGAGGCGGGGCAGGCCCTTCTCCCTTTGTTCGGAGGCTTCCGGTCGCCCGGTGCCCCAAGGGATCGCCCCGCTGGACGATCCCTGAACGATCGTCCGATCTACTCGGCGGCTTCCGCCATCAGGTCGACGGATACATATTTGCGGCCGAGCTTGCCGTCGTGGAACACCACGCGGCCCTCGGTGAGCGCGAACAGCGTGTGATCCTTGCCGATGCCGACATTGCGGCCCGGATAGAATTTCGTGCCGCGCTGGCGCACGAGGATGTTGCCGCCGATGACCTGCTGGCCACCGAACTTCTTCACGCCCAGGCGCTTCGATTCCGAATCGCGACCGTTGCGCGACGAACCGCCAGCTTTCTTATGTGCCATGGTCTAAACTCCTTGGTTTCTTCGCTGGCTCAGGCCTCGGCGGCCTCGGCCGGGGCAGCCTCGTCGGCTTTCTTGGCGGCGGCCTTCTTCTTGGGCGCCTCGCCGCCGATCGACAGGATCTTGAGGATCGTGTGCTGCTGGCGGTGGCCGTTGCGGCGGCGATAATTGTGCCGGCGGCGCTTCTTGAAGACGATCACCTTCTCGCCCTTGGCCTGGGCGATGATCTCGGCCGAAACGGCAAGGCCCTTGCTGTCCTTGATCTCCGAGCCTTCGCCCGCGAGCAGGACATCGTCCAGCGTGATGGTGTCGCCGGCTTCACCAGCGAGCTTCTCGACGACGATCTTGTCTCCGGCGGCGACGCGATAC